>JAEEGK010017214.1_pt1 | contig 15790 bp, 8 predicted proteins | sample 8958771 | NCBI WGS metagenome assembly JAEEGK01 (sample SAMN16246547, study PRJNA631951) | gut metagenome | biome: gut microbiome; feature: rumen; material: SC-attached | host: Bos | place: Iran: Karaj | collected 2018-10
GAAGAATTAATTACTTCACTTATTTCTATATCATTATACTTATCTTGTTTCTTTTCTTTTAAATATTCAAGTTTATTTAAATATAACAAAGAATATACTTTCTTTTCTAATTTATCTGTTTGTTCTTTAATTACTCCTAAAGCTGCATCCTTATCCTCTACTCCATCTTGAACAGCTTCTATATAAGATTTAATAACTGTAAGTGGAGTTTTAAAATCATGAGATATATTTTGATACATACTATTTTTATATTCTTCTTGTTCTTTTAAAGATAATCTCATATCTTCAATTGAAGAAGCCAAAGACTTAATTTCATCATCTGCCTTAAAACTCAATTTATGATTATAATTATCGTTATCAATATTATCTATTTTATTCTTAATCTTTTCTATTTTTCTAACTACAATAGAACTCCATACAAATATTATTATTGCAACAATTGCAAATGATATTAAGAAAATAGTTATTATAGATATCATTAATTCATTCTTAACACTAGCTAAATATGATTCATTAGCAACAGCTACTTTTTGTTCTCCATTTTCTGTAATACTGTAATAATAATATAATTTATTTTTTAATTTATTTTTAATTTTTTTCAAATAATTTTTCAATTGCTTTATTTATATCCCAATTTACTTTTTGTAATATTTCTACTAAATCATCATCTGAAAATTTTTCTGTACCATCAAATCTACGTAATTCATCTATTTTTAATTTCACATTTTCATCAATATTATTTTTATTTATATTATTTTGTTTAACTTCATTTTTATTTTCATCATTATTTTTTTTTATATTATTTTTTTTTATTTCAATATTATTTTCGTGATAATTATTTTTAATTAAATTATTTTTTTTATTCATATTAATAATATTTTTATCTTTATCATTTAGTTTTGATTGTAAAATTGAATTTGATTCAATATTAGATGAATTATAATTATCATTTTTATTATTTTTTATATCATTATATTGATTTTGATTAAAAATTACATTGATTGAATGTTCATGTATTTTTTTTATTTTTTCAAAGCATTTAAAGCAATAAAAAATTTTACATTTTTGACAAAAATATATTTCATTTTTTAAATCATAACTTTTACATATTGAACAATTTTCTGAAAATATAATATCTTTTTGATTTATATTATTTTCTTTAATATTTAATTTTGAATTTATAATTTCTGAATTTATTTCATCTTCATTTATTTTTGAATTATTATTAATATTTAAAACCTTTGAATTTTCAATATTTTGTTTCAATTCAACTTCTAATATTTTTACTTCTTTTTTCTGTATTTGAGTAATTAATTGTTTATAATCTTCTTCTCTATCAATATTAATTTTATCTTTTTCATTATCTTTATAATAAATATTTAATATATTTAATTCTACTTGGTTTCCCAAAAGAGATTTTAATCCTAATTTAAATAATTCAAATTTTTCGGGTAATTTAATAGCTTTTTTCTCTTCATAAAAATTTATTTCTACTATTGTATCTTTATCTTTCATTTAGTTTTATTTTAATAATATTAAAAAAATTTTTATTATTTAATTTTTATAATTTTAAATAAAAAAATTTAATTATTTAAAATAAGAATATATTTTGATTTTTCAAAATAATTTTAGAATTTTTTATAAAATATAAATTAATAAATAATATATCATTTCATTTAATGCAAAAATTTTTTATATAAATTTGTTATAAAAAAATTTTTTTTTATATTTAAAAAAATTGATGTATAAAAATTAAAGATTAAACTATTTTTAATTTTATTTGATTCATTATTTTTATTATAAAATAGTTATTTTTTTTAAATTAATTCAAACAATGATTAATCAAGAAAATAATACTAAAGATAAATTTAACGAAGAAGATAAATTTATTGAATGTGAAATTTGTTTAAATTTTTTTTCTTATTCTAATATAGTTATTTGTGAGTTATGTAATTTTTTTTTCTGTTTAGAACATTATTCATCACATTTCAATATCTATCATGAAGAAAATAATTCTTATCAACATTATAATACTGATTATATTGAAAATGATAATAATAATATTATTAAATTAGAAAATGATAAAAATTTTAAAATAAGTAATGAAAATAAAGAAATAAATTTAAATAATAAAATTTTTAATGATAAGATAGAATTTAAAAATTTAAATCAAATAAAAAATACTGAAAACTTAAATCAATCTATAAATAATGAAAATTTAATTACTATAAAAAAAGAAGAAAATTTAAATAATAATAATGAAAATGATAATAATTTTATAGATATTGAAAATATTAATTATTTAGATAATGTAGATAAAAATAATATAAATAAAATAGAAAATATAGATAATTTAAATATAAATGAAAATATTAATATTAATTATCAATTAGATTCTATAGAAAATAAAAATGATATTAAAAATATTGTTAATTTAAATCAGAAAGAAAATAAAATTTTAAATCAAAATGAAAATATTAATTATTTAAATTTAATTGAAATTGAAAATAATGATATTAAATATTATGAAGATTTATTTAAAATAAATTTTAATACAAATATTTATAATTCAAAGTATTTAACTGAATATTCTGATTATTTAAAGGAAAATAAAAGAGATTATCCCATTAAAAAAGGTGAAGATTTGATTAAATATAAATTAAATTTTTGTATTTTTATAATTAATAAATATAGTGAATATTTTAAAAAAAATGAAAATAAAGAAAATGTTAATTATCTTTATAATAATAATGATGATATTGAAAATATTTTTAATTATAATATTATTAAAAATGATTTTCAATTATATATTAATAATAGTAATGAATATTTAATTTTAAATTCGAAAGAAGATGTTTTAAATATTTGTGAAACTTGTGGTTTTCAATGTTATCTTTATTTAAAATACGAACGTTTTTCTATTTTTTCTTATTTTAATTTATTTTTAATTAAAAAATGTAAATTTAAACATATCAAAAAAATTGATTTAAATTTAGGATTAGAATTAGATTTAAAATGTGAAAAATGTAAAATTATTAATTCTAATACAAATTATTATTTTATTATTAAAACTAAAAAATATTTTTGTCAAAAATGTTTTTTCAAAGAAAATCTAAGTTTTTTAAAATTAAAAAAAAACGATTATTTAGATATTTCAATTTCAAAAAAATATTTTGAAGAAAAATTAGAAAATGCAAAAAATAATTATAATAAATCTTTAAATTCCTTTGAAAAATTAACTAATATTTTTTTAAATTTGATTGAAAATAAATTTATAGATAAAGATTTCAATTTAATATATAGAGAATTAAATTTATTTAAAAGAAAGAATAAAAATTTATTAAATCTTTCTAAAATTTTAATAGAAAAATATGAATATTATTTAAATAATAATTGTCTAACAAAAGAAATAAACGAATCATTTAAAAATATTATAAATTTTAATATAATAAAAGATTTTTCAAAATTTACAGAAGATAAATTATCAAATTCAAAATATATAATTGAACAATTATTATCAAATGATAATTTAATATTAAAAATACCTAATAATATTATTGATAATGAAAATATTAAAATTTTAGATTTATCTTTTGCATATTTAACATTTGTAAAAATTTTAAAAAATGGGAATTTGATAGTATCATGGATTAAAGATAAAAAAATATACATACAATTATTTTATTATCCTTTATTTTATAAATCAATTGAACGTCTAATTAATGATGCATCCACTTCATTTAGTAATAAAATTATTAATATATTTGAATTATCAAATAATAATTTTATTTTACAAACAAAAAATAATTATTTATATTTTTTAAATGAATCTCAATTATTAACAGATGAAACTTTACCTCATATTTATGTAGAAAATTTAATTCATATTTTTCCAATAAATAATAACACTTTTTATACTATAGTTAAATATATGGAAGTTTATTTTTTAAATAAATATATTAATATGAATATTATAAGTACTTTTCAATTACAAATCCCATTTAATTTTTATGATGCTTTTTATTTTAAAAATTATGATATAATTTTTTTTTATAAAATTAAAAAAATTTATGTTGAAAAACGAACAAAATTTTTAGTTTCTATTGGGAATTTTAATATAAAAAATAATTTAATCAATTTTAGACAATTTAAATACTCTTTTGCTAAAAAATTTATCAAATTAAAAAATAATATGATTCTATTACAATCATTTTTTATAACTATTTTTAATGTAAAAACATTGCAAGAAATTTCTATTATTGAAATTGCAAATGAATATATTGATTTAAAATATTTAAATTATAATACTATATTAGCTGTAGATAAAAAAAACAATTTTATTCATATAGATTCTTTGATGACTATGAAAGAAATTGGAATACAAAAAAATTACTTTAATTTTTATAATTTTCATATTTTAAAAAATGGAATTTTATATGTAAAATCTGATAATATTCTTGAATTTAATTTTGAATTTTTTGAATAAATTTATTGTTGTATATTTTTTTACTTAAATATCTATTTAATTTATAATGTTTTATTATTTAATTTTATATTCATTTATATTATTTATATAATTATTATAATATTTTAATTTTTCTTATTTATTAAATAAACAAATTTAATTCATCAAAATTATACTTATTATTTCTTCTTTGATAACTATCATCCATATTTTCTTCTTTTCCTTCTTCAGGTAAAGTAGGATAGCAAGAGCACAAATCATCTTGTGCTCCAACATAAAAAATATTAAAAATTCTCCAATAAACATTTCTTATTCTTCTTGCAGGATGAAACAATCCTTGTATAACATAATTCATCAATCTATTTACACCTAGTCCTACTCTTAATCCTTCAATGGCATCAGTCACACTCATAATCATATGAGGACTAGTTTCAAAAATATTTGGCCAAACATAATTTAATAAATGAATTAAAGCATCTTCACAATTTAATCCTAATAAATTAATTCCTAAATGTTTAACTGAATTACATGCAATTTGTCTATGAACTAAATCTCTCTCACACATACCTTCAGTTAATAATGGTATTACTGAATATACATAATCTCTAGACATTTCTCCTATATATTCAAATAAAAAATTAATTGATTTCAAAACACCATTTTGTACATTTGTATCTCTAACACGAAATTCATTCATTAAAGAAGGGATTACTGTAAATGGACCACAATTCTCAGCAATTATTGCTATTGCAACTGTTGTACAAATTCTATTTTTTCTTTCTTGAACCTTTAAATTATTTAATAATGCCATTAATACTTCTTGTGGCCCAATATTCTTAGCGATATATCCAAAAGTATTCACTGTTTCTCTTCTTGTATTTTTTCTATTTGCTTTTAAAAATTCTAATAAATCAAAACATATTCTCATCCATTCTTTTGGACTAACATATGAAGCTCCATTATTAGCAACTAATCCAATTAATTTAATGACATTAATTTCAACATTTTCATTATGATTTTTTAGAATTGGTGTGAATTTTGGAAAAATATCTTTTATTGGAGGAATTGTGTTTTCTAATCCAAGACAATTAATTATATTATACATTGCTTTTAAAATAGATGCTAAAACTTCAGGAAATTCTTCTCCCATATTTTCATTTAAAATTATACAAAGTTTTTGTAATAATGTTACTTCTGCATTATTTTGAAGAGATTTTGAAAGTTTAGTTATAATATCTGCACTTTGTTTTCGAATTAAAGGATTTTTGTTTGAAAATCGAAATTGAATTGTATTTACAATATCATTTAAATAAGGTTTTACTCTATTTTCCAATTTTGAAATTAAAGTTTCTAAAAAATTCAAAAAAATAGAATCTTTTTTATTTGTATTAATTTCTTCTTCATTAAATGTTTGTTCAGTTAAATTAAATAACATTCCATCTATTAATAATTTTTCGTTTGTTTTGTCAACATCAGTAACACCACATTGTAATAAAATCATTGTTAAACATTCCATAGTCATTTTTCTAAAAATTTCATTTTCATCTTTTAAAAATATTAATATTTTATTTATAACATCATTTCCTGAAATTTTCTTTGCTATTTCAATTGTCGCATTAATCACAAGCTTATAATTTTTTTTATCTAAACTAACTCTTCTATTCCAAAAATTATTAAAAAATTCATCAAAAATTTCATTTTTAACATACAAACTTTCAATTCCATCTAAACTCAAACAATTTTTTAAAACAATTAAAACAACTTTTTTAAAATTTTCTTCATTTGAATTGAAATTTTTTTTCAACATAGGAATTAATAATTTACTTGATCTTACAGCTAATTCATTATCCATTAATAAAATAATATTTCCTAAAGCTCTAAAATAACTTAATAAATTTTTTCCTTTAAATTGTTTCAATCCTTCAAATAATAAACTAATACATTTTCCAAAAGCATCTATTCCATAAGGAAAAGAAGATTCAGCCAAACAACTTAAAGTTAATCCTGTTAATGTTCTTATCTTTTGATTCTCACTCTTCAAATTATTATAAATAATATCAACAAAATTTTTTAAATATGGTAATATTCCATTTCCCATTAAAATTGATACTTGTTGAATTATTTTTATTCCAGTTTCTTTTGCATATAAACTCTTTTTCGTTTCATTCACTGCTTTTATAAATGGCATTACTGATTTCAATCCTAAAGCCATTGAAATTACTGCAAAGGCTTTGGCTGTTAAATTTCTTATTCCTTCATCAGGATTATCTAAATCAGGACGAAGAATAGAAATCATTGTACTCAAACCAGCTGCTTTACTTAAATTACTAATAATTAATTTTCCTTCATTTCTATTGAAGTTATTTTCATCATTTAATAAAGGTAAAACACTATTTAAAATTTTATGACTGTATGGACGAATTAAATAATCTAATTTAAATAATAGTTTATTTAAAAGTTTTATTAATAAATGTCGTTCATAATCATCAATTGTTGGAGAAATTATTAATGGTAATAATTGAGATAATATTAATTCTGCTCCATATTCTTTTGCTTTTTCTGTTATTTGTCGACTTGCATTTTTTCTAATATTAGGTAAACCATTTTTTATTTTAAGAATCAATGTTAGAACATTTCTTTGCTTAATTTCATCTTGAGTTAGTTTAGATTCATCAATATTTTCTTCTAATTCAGTTAAATTTATAGAATTTAAGATTTTAATATTATTATCATTAATATTATTTGTTTTTATTTCTTCTTCATTTATATTATTTTCATTATTAATATTTTTATTTTCATAGTAATTATTTATTATGTTTTTATATGATTCTGGAACTGGAACAATTGAATATCCTTCTTCTTCTCCTGGAAGAAAGTTATTAATATCTTCATCTGTGAGAGGTTTGTTTCTTTCAATAATATCTTTATCAATATTATATTTTGTTAAAATATTATCATTTGTTATAATATTATTAATATTATTATTATTATTTTTACTATTGTCATCATTATTATTATTTTCATTATTATTTAGTTTTTTAATTGAAACAGTTTTATCACTTAAATTATCTTCTTCATCTAATCTTTCAGGAGTTTCATTACCTTTATTTATTTCATTATTATTATTTGATTCTTTATTATTTAAATCTAATTCTGGGGTATTCATAAATTCATTATTATCATTATTATTATTTGTAATTTTTTCATTTAAAACTGAAGGTGTTTCATTTCCTTTATTTTTATTATTATCATTATCATTATCATAAATTGAAGGTGTGTTCATAATATCTTCATTATAATTTAAAGGAGGTGAATCTTCTAAATTAAATCCAGTGTATTTATTATTATTATTGTTATTTATTTTTGAATTTGTAATAATAGTTTCATTTTCATTTAAATTATTTTTATATTGTTCATTTAAATTTTTATTATATTGTATATTATATTTGTTATTATTATTCATATTTTTTTGAATTTTTATTAATTCTTTTTCTTCAATTTCCTTTTTTTGTTCTAACATAATTTCTTTATATGTTCTTTCTGTTTGATTTTTTTGATGGATTAAATTTAAAGGGTCTTTTCTAGAAGGAGAAAATTCTCTGAATCTTTTTTTATCTAATAAATAATTTTTTTTATTATTTGTTGATATTTTTTTAAAATGATTGTTATTATTTTCTTCAATTTTCATTTCTTCATCAATAATTTCTTTTGGAATGGTATATTGTTTTTTATTAGTAACAATATCTGAATTAATAATATTATTATTATTATTTATATTGTTTATTTCATTAGACATATTAATTTATTTATTATTCAATTTATAATTTAAAAAATTTTATATATTTTTAATTTTTTAATAATAATAATATTATATATATATATAATTTATTTATAATTTATAAATAATTAAAAATAAGAATAATTAAAAATAAAAAATAAATATATATTATTTTAATTTCATTATTATTATAATAATATATAAAAAATTTAAAATATATAATAATTTTTGAATATTTATATTAATTTAACTATTTAAACTATTAATTAAATATATCTATAATTAAGCAAGGATATTATAATTTAACATAGTAAATAAAAATAAAATAAAATGAAATTAAAATAAAAAACCATATAAACATAAATAAAGTATCAAAATAAAATAATAATTTTTAACTATTTATATAATAAATTGAGAATGGTAATAGATAAAGTTTTTTCTTTACCTAATTTTTCAATTTCTTTTATTATTACTTCTTTTTCACTTTTATTTAATCTTGCTAATAATTTCTCAATAACAAAATTACCATAAGTATTATTTAACAAAAAACCTAATTTATTATTACTAATAATTTCATTATAAATTTTTTTAACAACGTCTTCTTTTCCAAATTTAATGCAATTTTCAACAACATTACTACTGTATTTTTTGGTACTCAAAATAAAAAAATTTTCAAGAATACTATTAATAATAATATCGCAATAAACAATATCAATTTGATTAAAAAAGCATTGAACAACATAATTAGCAAAAGGATGTTGAATGAAATTGAGAGGATTATTTTTAGAAATATAATTAATAATAAATTCTTTTATTTTCATATCATTTGTATGTTTTATTAGTTTAATAATAACACAACATCCAAAAGCATCATTAATTAAAATATCCAAATGTTTAATTAAATTTAAATTAAGATTAATTCGTTCTTCATCATTTGTTATGCTAATAAATTTTTGAAGAACATGAGTTCCTTGACTATCTAAAGCTAATGCAGTTTCATTATTTAAAATAAAATCTAATAAAAGTTTTTTCTCTTCTTTTGAAGAAATTATTTCTATTAAATTTTGTAAAGGATGAGTACCAAATGAATTATTTGCAATGTCAACGAAATTTTTTTGAATAAGATTTAATATTGAAATTCTTTGTTGAATGTTTGAAATTTGAATGAGTTTTTGAATAAAATAATTTCCGTATTTATCAATGAAAATTTGATTGAAATATAATTTTAGTTTTAAAATTAGTTTTGTAATTTCATCTATTGAAAATTTTATTAAAAGATTTTGAATTTCGCGAGAACCTTTTTGATTAATAATTAAACTGAAAAGTTCATTGTCATTTAAATTAAGTAAATTTGAAATTGATAAATTAGAAGATTCATTTTGATTGTTGAAATCTTGTTTATTTTTTTTCTTTTTTTCATTTTTGTTATTATTACTATTATTATTACTGTTATTATTATTATTATTCATGAAATTTCTAAAATTATTATTAAAATTTGAGTTAAATAAAAATTTATTATTATTATTATAATTGAAATTTGAATTAATAAAATTATTATTATTACTACGATTAAATGCATTTGCATTTTGAATGAAATTTAAGTAATTCATCATCATATTATTTTGCTCATTATTATTATTATTATTATTATTCATATATAAATAATTAGGATTATTATTATTCCAATTGTTACTCATATTATAAAAGATTTGCATGTAATTTAAATTACCAAAACAATTATTATTATTAATGTTATTATTATTACTGTTGCTGTTATTATTATTATTATTATTATTGAAAGGAATGAAATTATTTTGATTGAAAGGATTATTAAAATGAAATAAATTAAATTGATTAGAATTATTATTATTAAAGATTCCCATTTGATTAAGATCGTTTATAGAAAATATTTTTTTATTAATATCTTTTTCATTATCTTCATTGTTAGTTAAATTAAAGACATTATTTGTATTATTATTATTAATATTGAAATTATTATTATTGTTATTATTATTAAAATTACTAATATTATTAATAATATTATTATTAATATTTATATTATTATTATCATTATTAATAGTAGTTTCTTTTAAATCATTTTGAAAGATATTTTCATCATTATTTTCATCATTTGAAGTTGAATTATTATCATCTTTTATATTTAATTTTTCAAAATTGTCTTCTAAGTTCAGTAAAAAATTTGGAAGAAATTTGTTAATTTCTTCGAATTTATTGGAACTTACTTTTGAATTTTCTTTAATTTTTTGTAAATTTTCATTTTTAGTTTGAAAAAAATTGTTATTATAATTAGGATCTTTATCCATTTTCATATTAATATGATGAAAAAAAAATAAAGTCAAATTTAATTATAATTAATTAAAAGGTAAAATCATTATTTTCCTCATTTGAAAATTAGATAAAATGTGAATTATAATAATTATTTTTTTTTATTAATTTTTTTTTATAATTAAATAATTTATTTCTTATATTAATTAATTTTTTAATAATTTATAAAATAATTAAATTATTTTATTAATTTTTATTTATTTTTAATATTTTTATATTAAAAATAATAAAATATTAATTTTATTAAATTGAAAATTTCAAAAATAATTTTTTACTGAAAAATTATAATTAAAATTAATTTTAATTTTAATAGAAAATAATAATATATTAAACAAATTTATAAAAATAAAAATAATTTTGATTGTTAAATATTATTTTTTTTGATTTTTTTATAATTTTTATTTGTAGGATCAATAGCAAAATCTGTATTATTATTAGTATTAAATCTTTCATCATTTGGATTAAATTTGAATTTTTCAATATTTTTAACAGTTTTATCAACTAATAAATCTAATTCATTTGTATTAGAAATTCCTTTTCTTTTTAAATTAATTTCTTTTCTTTTTTTTCTTTCTTCCATTTTTTTTAATTTCGTAATATTTTTTTTATTTTCTTTAAATTTTTCCCATTTGCTTTTTTTATCTTTTTCCTCATTTTTAATTTCATTACTAATCCCTTCAAAACCTTTATTAAATTTAATAACAAAACTTTCACCATCTTTAAATTCTCTCATTTTCCTTTTTTTCTTCAACAAATTTAAATTATTATTATCATCATCATCATTTTCTTTTCCAATAAAATTTTTAAGAATACTTTCATCATCTTCTTCATCGCTACTAACTAACAATTCATTAATTTCTTCTTCATTAAAACCTTCTTTTTTAAACGCTCTTTCAATTAAATCTTCTCTATCTTTATTTGTTTCATCCCATGTTAATTTTACTTTAGTGTCTTGAAGTGCATTGTTTGGTCTGAAATTTTGAACATATTCTTTATTAACTGGAAGATGATCACAAATTTCTTTTGGAGGAAAAGGAAATTTTGTTAATGAATCTGGAATAAAACGCATGTCCATAAAACATTGAGTTCTTTCTATTTCTTTTCCATCACATTCTGAATATAATTTTGATGCTGTTTGAATTGAATCACAGTAAATTACTGCATAGTAATATTTTAATTTTTTTAATTCATATTTTCTAAGTTCGATTGGATCATAACCTTCTGAATTTTCTGATGAATCAAATGAATTTTCATTTGGATTTTCATCTTCATTTTCTATTTTTTTATTTTCGTTGTTATTATTTTTTTTTTTTGGTTTATAATCTTTATTATAAATTTGTTCATCAGGACCATTTAAATTTTCTTTTTCCATTTCTTTAATTCCAAATTCTGATGGATAAATTTCAACTTTTGTTACTTTTTGTGTTCCAGTACAAAAACTATTTAAAATCATAAATAAATCAACAGCGTGAATATTTTCCCAATCTAAATTTTGAATAGCTAATCTTTTTGTTTCTTCTCCCATTGGAATATTTTTATTATTATTATATTCATCTTCAATTTCTTTTGCATATTCAATTTCTTCTTTTTGATTTTCCTTTAAAAATTCTTCAAATTCTTCTGATGTGTCACTGCTACTTTCATCATCTTCGTTTTTATTTTCTTTATTATTATTATTTTTATTTAATTTTTCTTTTTTATTTTGTTTTATTGAATAATATTTTTCAATGTCATTATTTTTTTTACTATTTGAAATATTTCTACCATATTCATCAATTTCAGTTGATGAAATAAAATTTTTATCAGTAAACATTTTTTCAAATCTTTTATCATTTAATTCAATTTTCTTAATTTTTTTCGGAATTGGTTTGAATTTTGGGTCAGAATAAATTTTTTTAAACCTATTTTTATTATTATTATCTTTCATAATCAAAAAGAATAAAAAATTAAAAATAAAATAAATTTTAAAAATAAATAATAAATAATACATGAAATATGAAAATAAAAACGACAGTGACGAAGAAATTTCATCAGATGGATGGATAAACTGGTTTTGTGACATAGAAGGACACGAATTTTTCGTAGACGTAGATGAAGATTTCATTCGTGATAGTTTTAATTTATATGGTTTGAAAAATCTAATTCAACGTTACGATGAAGCATTAGAAATGATATTATCAACAGACATTCCAGACAGTGAAGATTTAACAAACCAAAAGTAAGAATAAAAATAATATAATAATATTAGTTTTTTAGAAATTTATCAATCAGCAATGGATTTGTATGGATTAATTCATGAAAGATATATTCTTTCAAGCAAGGGTTTACATAAAATGCGTAATAAATTTTTGGTTGGAACTTTCGGGGGATGTCCTAGAGTTTTATGTGAAAGACAATTAGTTGTTCCTGTTGCAATGAGCAGTGATTTAAGTATTAGTAGAGTTAAAATATTTTGCCCAAGATGTGAAGAAGTTTATGTTCCTAGAATTAAATTTGTTGATATTGATGGAGCTTATTTTGGATGTAGTTTTCCTAATATTTTTTTCCAAACTTTTCCTGAATTGTTACCTACTGAAAAACAAAATAAATATATTCCTAAAATTTACGGATTTAGATTGTATGGACAACCTGGAAGTAAATATGAAAAAAAAAATCAAGAAGATGAAAAAAATAAAATGAATGTTGAAAATAAATAATTATTCTTTTATTTTAAATTTTCAATTTGAATATTTCATATTTTTTTTTCATATATTTTAATTATAATCATTATTATTTTTTTATATAAATAATAATAATGATTATTTTCCAAAATAAAATAATAATTTAAATCAAAATTTAAAATAAATAAATTTTAAATATATTTAATAAAAAAATTATTTTTCTTCTTCACCTTCACCTTCTTCATTTTCTTCTCCTTCACCTTCTTCATACTCTCCTTCTTCATATTCTTCATCCTCTTCTTCTTCATGTTCATAATCATAATAATTATCTTTAACTTCTTTTCCCTGTTCAATTTTTAACTTTTTAATAAATGTATTATTCAAATTCTTCAAAACCGCAGCTGCTTTTTTTTGCACAGTTTCAGATAAATTATCATTATTTTTATAATCTTCCATTAAATCTGAAAGTTCTTTGTTTTTATAAAGATTTTTACAATAATCATTACTATTAACAATTCGTTTTAAAATATCTAAAAAGAAACATCTTAATTCATCTGTGTATGTTGATTCTAAACTCAAAATTGCAATGTCAATGAAAGATTCTAAATCTCTTGAATAAAAAACTATTTTTTTTTCTTTGTCCATAATATTTCTCAAACAAAGTAAAATTTTATACATTTTTTCTTTATTCGTTTCATTATTTAAAATTCTTAATAAAACTTCATCAATCAAATTTTTATTTTCATGCTCATGATAAACATCTAAAAATTTATTTTCTTTTAAAGAACCAGGAAAAATTGAATTCATGTCTATTAAAATTCCAATAATATTTTCTAAAACAGTTTCATCATCGATTTTTGTTAAACAATCAAATAAAAATTTTATTAAATCTTTTGTAACAAATTTTGAATATTTCACAGTGTCATAAATATAAGAAAAAACATTTATTGCATTTAAATCAAGTTCTTTTGAATTTCCTGATTCAATAATAAATTCAGAAATAATTTGAGGCAACAAATCATTTTGAATTAATTGAGTTTGAATTTCTGGATTCATTTGAAGAAAATAATGAAAAATTCTTAAAATTATTTGTTTTTGAGAAAATGGAAATTTTGGTTCTGACATTATTGTAATCATATTTGGAATTAATTTAAATATTGGTTCTGTTATTTCATGAATCCATTTTTCTTTGTTGAATCCTTCAATTCGACGACTGTTTTCTATTGATTTTATTTTTTTATCGATGTTATGAATTATTTCTTTCATGTATTCTGCATCTAATTGAGCCATAATTTTAAATATTAATTATAAATATAATTTCAATTTTTTTTTAATAATATTTTTATTTTTTAATTTTAATTTTACTTTTTCTATTTGAATTAAAAATTTTATTTTCGTGTTTAATTCAAAATTATTATTAATTTAAAAAAATTAAAGAAAATAATTTTAAAATCAAATTTTTTTCTTAAATAAAAATAAATTTATTTTTCAATTAAAAAATTTTAAAAAATATGAATTCAAAATTTAATTTTTCTCAAATAAAATATTACATAAAAATTTTTCCTTCATTATTAAATAATAATAATAATAATTCATTTTTAAACGAAGAAGAAAAAAACGAAGATTATTTATTCAATGATTTAAATAAATATAAATATTTAACATCAATTGAACCATGCGACACATTATTAATAACAAAAAATATTATTACTGGACTTCAAATTAACACAACTTTAATAACAAAATCTTCTTTATATGAAAAATTATTAGAAGATTCTCTTTTCTATCCAAATTTTACTACAAAATGTTTAATTTTTGATAAAGTTTTTAGTGATAAAATTAATTTTAATAATTTTTTTGATGAAATCATTGGAAATAAAAATATTTTTACTATTATTTTTAATGGATTTAATACTGATTTTTTAATCAGAAAAATTATTCATAAATTTTATTTAAAAAACAATTATGTTAATATTATATGTTTTTATTTCAATGAAATTAATAATAATTTTAAAGTAATTTCAACAATAAACATTGATTTTTTAAATGATTCAAACATTGACAATATTATTAAAAATTGTAATGAAAAAGCAAAAATTTTTAATAATAAAAATAATAATGTAATTTTATATAAAATTTCTTTTGATAATTTTATTAATATTAATTTAATAAACGATGAAAATTTTAAATTAAATAAAAATTTAATTTTTAATTATTTAAATTGCTTAAAATCTTTTGAATTAAATGATATTTCAATTGTTGCAGGAATTGATCAATTAAATGAAGAAATTAATGAACAAATTTTAGATGGAATTATTCAATTATCACAAAAAAATGTTGAATTGAAAAATAATAATTTTAATATGATTTTTACTAATAATATTCTTTTTAATTCTAATGTTAATATTAATAATATTTTAAATGAAAATCAATTTAATAATAATAATAATAATAATAATAATAATAATAATAATAATAATAATAATAATAATAATAATAATAATAATAATAATAATAATAATAATAATAATAATAATAATA
>JAEEGK010017216.1_pt1 | contig 15789 bp, 16 predicted proteins | sample 8958771 | NCBI WGS metagenome assembly JAEEGK01 (sample SAMN16246547, study PRJNA631951) | gut metagenome | biome: gut microbiome; feature: rumen; material: SC-attached | host: Bos | place: Iran: Karaj | collected 2018-10
AGCACGCCGCTCATTAAGATCGGCGACTGGTCCAAGACAAAGTTCGGCAAGAAGAACGGCAAGAAGGTTCCTACTTATATCGCGCTGCTCATCCTCTGGTTCGCTGTAGGTTACTGGCATGGCGGCCTCTGGAACTACGTTATCGGCTCAGGCATTCTGCACTTTATCTATATCGTGCTCGGCATGATCTTCGAGCCTCTGTTCAAGAAGATCAGACCCAAGATCGGGGCAGACAAGCTCTACTTCAGGATCTTCCAATCGGTCCGCACATTCATCCTGATGCTCACGGGCTTCGTATTCTTCAGATCCGCATCGGTCAGGGATGCTGTCGACATGTACGCAGCGATCTTCCGCAAGAGCGACGTTCCTCTTAACTGGGCAAACTTCTCTGCTTCAGGCCTGGATCTCGCGAACCTCATCGTGCTTTGCGCCGGTGTTTTGTTGCTCGTACTGGTTGACGCTTACAAGTACCGTCCGGGCGAAGACGAAGAGCCCAGGTCTTTCACCGGCATGCTCAGGAGCAAGGGCATCGTCTTACTTTGGGCCGCCTTTATGGTGCTCGTTATTGCAACGCTTATTTTCGGAATGTACGGCTTAGGCTACGATTCCGGCTCATTCATATACGCAAGAATCTAAAGGGGGAAATCATTTTATGAATATCGTTTGTCTTGATATGGAAGGCGTCCTGGTACCTGAGATCTGGATCGAGTTCTCAAAGAAGACCGGCATCCCGGAGCTCACACGCACGACCAGAGACGAGCCTGATTACGATAAGCTCATGCACTGGAGATTAGGCATTTTAAGAGAGCACGGCTTAGGCCTTAAGGAGATCCAGGATGTTATCGCGCAGATAGATCCGCTCCCGGGCGCAAAGGAATTTTTGGACGAGCTTCGAAAGGACATGCAGGTCATCATAATCAGTGACACCTTTACGCAGTTCGCAATGCCTCTTATGGCAAAGCTCGGCTATCCGGCCCTCTTCTGCAACTCCCTGATCGTCGGTGAAGACGGCATGATCGAAGACTTCAAGATGAGGATTGCCGATTCAAAACTGTCGACCGTTCGCGCCCTTCAGTCCATAGGCTTTGACACGATCGCATCCGGCGACTCTTACAATGACCTCGCCATGATCAAGGCTTCCAAGGCAGGATTTCTCTTCAAGAGCACTGAGAAGATCATTGCAGATAATCCGGATATCCCCGCGTTCGAGGAGTTCTCTGAGCTCCTGGCTGCGATCAAGGCTGTACCGGACAGCAACTGAAAGAAGGATTGCCCCTAAGGGAGCGCAAAACAAGATTGCCCCTAAGGGGACCGTTTTCGCAAAGCAAGATTGCCCCCAGAGAGTCGTTTTTCGCATCCCAGGGGCAAATTCTTAAGATTTTTGCCCCTGAAGGGCTGATTTTTCGATCCCGGGGGCAAATTAAGAGGAATCCCGTTTAGCTTTAAGCAGATCCCGGGGCAAATTAAGTTTCAGGAATCCCGGTACGCCTTCGGCAGATTCCATCCGTAGTGTGCCGCGCAGTATCTGATGACGCAGACGAAGAAGAAGCCTGCGAGCATTGCGGCTTCGGAAGAGCCCGTGAAGTAGTGGATGACGTAGACGATGGCGGCGCCGATGATGGAAGCGCACGCGTAGATGTGCTTTACGAAAATGACCGGCATCTCGAGTGAGAGCACGTCTCTTAAGACACCGCCGCCGACGCCTGTGATGACGCCGAGGAAGATGACGAGGAAGGCGTTGCCCGAGTGCGCGCTCAAAAGGCCGGTGTGGACGCCGTCCGCGGTGAAGGCAGCAAGGCCTACCGTATCGAACCAGAAGAAGAGCTTGTCGTAGACCGCGAGGGTCTTGTCGGAGAAGGCCTTCTTACTCTTGTGCTTCCAAAAGACGAAAATGAATGTGATGTTGGCAGCGACTGCCGCGATGATTACGAAAAAAGGATTCTTGAAGGCCGTCGGAGGGATCTCACCCATGACGATATCACGGATGATGCCGCCGCCCGTGGCCGTCAGGAGCGCCAGGATGTTGACGCCGAAGATGTCCATCTTTTTGCGGATACCTGCCATGGCACCTGACACTGCGAAAGCCACAGTGCCGATGATGTCGGTGATCAAGATGAAGAGTTCGGTATCCATAGCAGACATTATATATGTTTTCGGGCAGAATAACAGTTCGGCAGTAGTTATATTTTCAGGTTGTGCATATAATGTGGGCAGGGGGGACATGCATATGAAAGGTAAAGGATTATCTGGCAGAGTTCCGTTAATAGTTATGCTGGCTGTGTTTGTTATAAGCAACACTTTCAGCATGTATTTTAATCTGTTTATCGACATCCGTGGTGTGTCGGTTAAATGGGAATATCAGGCTTCGCTTGCTGAAGATGTTGTTTACTATAACGACAAAGCTTCATATGCCAATGAATATACTGAGCCCGTGCTGTTTCCTAAGGGAACCAAAATAACGCTTGAAGAATATATAACGCGTGACTCGGAAATAGTTGAAAAAGACGGATCGTATGAGTGTTATTTTGGCAAAGCCATTGTTCATCTCCCAAACGGGGAGGTTAAACACGCTGATGTTGTTTCGAACATGGGAGATTGCACTGAAAATACTAATGACTCATTTGATACGCCTTATTACAGCGCTATCCACATAAGCAAGTTGGAAGACTATCAACGTGTGCTTTCCGATTATGAAGAGGCACAGGAAGACTGCTTAAAGAAAGAGGCCAAAGAGCGTACGGTGTTCGCTTGGATCGGATTGATCTCAGCCGTTGCTATTTCTGCCGTTATGCTGATCATACGCAGGATATTAGTTCAAAAAGGCAGGTCTGCCGGCTTCCTTTTCTGGATATTCCTGGTCGTTGACTGCGTCCTGCTCTTATATAGCGTCTTAAGAATACTCATGTGGATTTCTGCCTGATTAAATTACACCTGTTTTCCGTAACGCCATTCCTTTTTTATTATTATAATATTTGACAGTTTTCTGTACTCAAAATACAATTAAACAATCTATCGTGAATGGAGATAATAAGGAAAATGGCGGCAGTTACAGATTGCGAACATCTCGTACAGTATTACGAGACAGACCAGATGGGCGTGACCCATCACTCAAACTACATCAGGTGGTTCGAAGAGGCCAGGACGAAGCTTTTCGAGGAGATCGGACTTGGTTACAAGGGAATGGAAGAGATGGGCATCATAAGCCCGGTCGTAGGTCTTACGGCGAAGTACAAGACCATGGCCAAGTATTGCGACGTCGTCGTGATAAGGGCTGAGATCACAAGATATACGGGTGTAAGATTCGATATCAAATATACGGTTTTCGACAAGGAGACTGAGCAGGTAAGGTGCACGGGAACGAGCGAGCATTGCTTCATCAGCCGTGAGGGCAGGGTGCTCTCGCTGCAGAAGACGAATCCCGAGGCGCACGACAGGATGGATGAGCTCGTCAACGGAAAGGACGGTTGATATGGCAGACATAATCATCGTAGGCGCAGGTCCGGCAGGACTTTCGGCAGCTATCTACGCAAGGCGCGCGGGTATGAGCACGACGCTTTATGAGCGCGAAATGTACGGCGGCCAGATCATCAACACCCCCGAGATCGAGAACTATCCGGCGATCGCAAAGATCTCCGGCTTCGATTTTGCCAACGACCTCTATAACCAGGCGATCAATCTTGGCGCGACACTTGAATTCGATAAGGTCACGGCCGTCTCGAAAACAGATTCCGGCTTCGAAGTAGCTCTCGAATCAGGCAGGACAGATACCGCAAAAGCAGTAATCCTCGCAGTCGGCGCTTCCAACCGCCACCTTGGCATTGCAAGGGAAGACGAGCTCCTGGGCAAGGGCATCTCCTATTGCGCCACATGCGACGGAGCGTTCTATAAAGACAAGGTCGTTGCGGTAAACGGCGGCGGAAATACCGCAGTAGAAGACGCCATATATCTTGCAGGTATCGCGAGCAAGGTATATCTTATACACCGCAGAAACGAATTCAGGGCTGACGAGGTCCTCGTCAGTGCGGCAAAGGCGCTTCCCAATCTTGAGATCGTTACGCCTTATGTCATCGAGAGCCTTACGGGTGAGCCCAAGCTCTCCGGCGTAGAGCTTACAAATAAGGAAGACGGCAGCAAGAAGTCGGTCGATGTAGACGGACTTTTCGTTGCGATCGGCCAGGAGCCTAAGACGGCTGACTTTAAGGACCTGATCACTCTGCAGGGCGGATATATCGAAGCAGGCGAGAACTGCAGGACCAATGTCGAAGGCATTTTCGCTGCAGGCGACGCAAGGACCAAGAAGGTAAGGCAGCTTACTACCGCGTGCGCTGACGGCGCAGTTGCGGCTTTGGCTGCGATCGACTACATCAAGCTCGGTGTTTAACGGATAACAATTTTTTGGAGGAATATATGTACAGAAATGTTTTCGATGTGCTTGAAGAGAGAGGTTACTTCTCACAGGCTACACACAGAGACGAGATCTATGAGCTTTTGAGCAAGCCCGGTGTTTCTTTCTACATCGGCTTTGACCCGACAGCTGATTCACTTCACGTAGGCCATTTCGTCCAGATGATGGTTATGAGCCACATGCAGAAGGCAGGTCACAGACCGATCGCTCTCATGGGCGGCGGCACAGGTATGATCGGCGATCCTTCCGGCCGTACAGACATGCGTCAGATGATGACAGTTGAGACGATCGACCACAATGTTGAGTGCTTCAAGAAGCAGATGGGCAAGGTCGTTGATTTTTCCGAGGGCAAGGCTCTCATCGTAAACAACGCTGACTGGCTCAGAAACCTCAACTACATTGAGTTCTTAAGAGAAGTCGGTACACACTTCTCCGTAAACAAGATGCTCACTGCAGAGTGCTACAAGCAGCGTCTTGAGAAGGGTCTGTCCTTCCTCGAATTCAACTATATGCTCATGCAGGGTTATGACTTCTACTATCTCCATGAGAACTATGGCTGCGACTTGGAGTTCGGTGGTGACGACCAGTGGTCCAACATCCTCGCAGGTATGGAACTTGTACGCCGCAAGAAGGGCGAATCCGTTTACGGCCTTACATTCACGCTCCTTACAAACAGCGAAGGCAAGAAGATGGGTAAGACAGCTAAGGGTGCTGTATGGCTCGATCCTGAGAAGACACCTGTATTCGACTTCTACCAGTACTGGAGAAACGTTGATGACGCTGACGTTATCAAGTGCATGAAGCTTTTGACATTCCTCGAGATGGATGAGATCAACGAGTATGCAAAGCTCACTGATGCTGCAATCAATGAAGCTAAGAAGAGACTCGCTTACGAAGTTACAAAGATCATTCACGGCGAAGAGGCAGCAAATATCGCGAAAAAGACCGCTGAGGATCTTTTCGAGAACGCAGGAAGATCTGAGGACATGAAGACGACAGAGATCACCAATGATGAGCTTAATGCCGGCATGCAGATCGCTGACGCGCTCGTAAAGGCAGGCCTCATGAAGTCCAAGGGCGAAGCAAGAAGAATGATCCAGCAGAAGGGCGTTTACCTCAATGACGCAGCTGTTGAAGACCAGTTCTATGAGCTCAAGGAATCAGACTTCGATGCTAACGGCGAGGCTATCGTAAGAAAGGGTAAGAAGAATTACCACAGATTAAAACTCGCCTGATAAGTCTCTTATAATCAGGTTATTAAGTCCCCGGCATATGTTGATGTCGGGGATTTTTATGCTTATTTTTAGGACAGTTTGTCGGGCGTTATTCGTTGAAATGGAATTTTGCCTGTCGTAAAATATATTAAAGCTATTTAATTTTTCGCTTTAGGAGGGAACATATATGAAGAAGATGCGCACAATTATCGCTGCTGTTCTTGCCTGCGCTACCGCTCTGTCATTCACGGGATGCTCAAATGCCAAGAAACTTCAGGACGAAGATTTTTTCTATGAAGCCCTTGATAAAGGCGCCAAGATCGATGAGGACGACTGCTATCACGAGAAGAATACTTATGCTAACGGTGATAAGGTCGAGTACATGATCGTTGCACGTGACGGCGACAATTACTATTCATACCTGAGATTCAAGGACGCCGAAGACGCAATGGATTATTTCGAAGACAGCTTCTATGACAGCTTCTCCGAGGCCATTGAAGATGACGAATTCGAAGGATATCACAAGAATGCCGTAACCAAGCACAGCGCGACTGTTGTTTTCAACGGCGATCTCGAAGACAGCACACCGCTCTATTTCTACTACACATCTTTCTATTCTTATTCTGATACAGAGTTCTATGGCGGCGTCTTCGTTGTTGATAATGTCTACATCGAAGTATTCTCCGTTGACGGCAGCAAGCGTGACAAGGAGAAGATCGACAACGTTCTTAAGTCTCTCGGATTCCCTAAGCCGCAGTAATAATAAGTTTTTAAATTAGATTCCAAGGTCCCCGGCACACAAAAGCCGGGGATTTTTTTGTTTTAGTACCAATATTCGTACAGGTGCGAAAACGGGCATTTACAAACATATGTTCGGGGTGATAGAATGACTGCACCATTAAAGCAAAGGGGGCAGACATTATGTCAGATCAGGGCAGAAGATATACATACGACGGCACTTTTGAAGGTTATTTATGCGCGGTGCTCGCAGCCTTGAGATCAGGAAGAGTGCCTGCTTCGATAACGGACAGGAGGAGCGCTGACTGCCCGGATGACGCGCTCAATATCTCCACGAGCCTCAAGGACGCGCAGTATCTTTATTCGATGATATCTTCCAAGAGCAGCGCCGAGGTCCAGCAGATGACGGCCGATTATTTCCTTACCGACAGCACGGGCCTCGAGATCAATCTTTACCGCATGATCTTCTGTTCGCTCAAGTACGGCGCGAGGATCGCCGAAGACTATTCGAGCGAGATGATGAACGGCATACAGATGGCGATAAGAGACCTCTACAGGGAGGCGCAGTCGGTGCTTAAGGATATCGATTTCTACCTGGGTGAAGAGGCCGGATGCTCAGTGATCAATCCCAGGAATTCCGTGCTTCCGCTCATACGCCAGTCCATCTTAAAGCGCCGCGATATCGATGATCTTATCGTATACGACAAGCGTCATCATCTGCTTCTCGAGCGTTATTCGGGGCAGAATATGCTGCTCGACATATCCGATTTCCCGATGCCCGAATTTAAGGATCCCAAAGAAGCATACGACTGCTTATGGCCCTTCATAAGAGACAAACGCTTTGACGTGAGGGTCATACCGGGCCAAAAGAAAAGCGGCTCTGCGATAGAGCCGCTCTGGTTAAAAGCTTCTTAAAGACTCAGGATCACTTCTGCTCTTCAGAAGAAGATCTGATGGCCTTTCTCATGATCTTGCCGTTGAATGTCTTAGGGAGTTCATCAACGAACTCGACTACTCTCGGGTACTTGTAAGGAGCTGTCTTCTCCTTAACGTAGTTCTGGATCTCCTTCTTGAGTTCCTCAGTTCTTTCAGTGCCCTTAACGAGTGTGATAGTAGCCTTTACGACGATACCTCTTACGCCCTGGGGGTCAGGTACGCCTGTAACTGCGCACTCAAGAACATAAGGGAGCTCCATGATGACGTTCTCGATCTCGAAGGGTCCGATACGGTAACCGGAAGACTTAATGACATCGTCTGTACGGCCGACGTACCAGATGTAGCCGTCTTCGTCTGCCCATGCAGTGTCACCTGTGTGGTACCAGCCGTCGTGCCATGCTTCGTTCGTGAGCTCAGGAGCGAGGTAGTACTGGAGGAAGAGTCCCTTCGGGTGATAGTTCTGTGTGTTGATGCAGATCTCGCCTGTCTCACCGGGCTTGCATACGTTGCCGTCCGGATCAAGGATCTTAACGTCGTAGAGCGGATTGGGCTTACCCATTGAGCCGATACGGAGCTTAGCGCCTACGAGGTTAGCGATAGCAAGTGTGGTCTCTGTCTGGCCGAAGCCTTCCATGAGACGGATACCCGTTGCTGCCATGAAGCGGTTGAATACCTCAGGGTTCAGAGCTTCACCAGCAGTAACTGCATACTTAAGTGAAGACAGATCGTACTTGGAGAGGTCTTCCTTGATGAAGAATCTGAACATCGTCGGAGGTGCGCAGAATGTAGTGATATTGTATTTCTTAAACATGGGAAGGATCTCTTCAGCCTTGAAGCGGTCGAAGTCGAATGTGAAGACAGGTGCTTCGCAGAGCCACTGACCGTAGAGCTTGCCCCAGAGTGCCTTACCCCAGCCTGTATCGGAGATGGAGAAGTGGAGACCGTTAGGATCTACGTTCTGCCAGTACTTGGCTGTCGGGATGTGACCGATAGCATACATGTATGAGTGCAGAGCCATCTTAGGATATCCTGTTGTGCCTGATGTGAAGAACATTACCATCGGATCGTATCCGCATGCGTAATCAGCAGGACGCTCGAAAACATCAGAGAAGTTTTTGAACTCCTCATTGAAGTCGTGCCAGCCGGGTCTTGAACCGTTGCAGAGGATGAGTGTCTCAACTCCGCAGACCTTTGCTGCCTTCTCGCACTCGTCTGCAGCATCGTCATCTGCTGTGCAGAATACTGCCTTAACGCCTGCAGCGTTGAAACGGTATTCGTAGTCGTGGTCACGGAGAAGGTGTGTAGCAGGGATAGCTACAGCGCCGAGCTTTTCGAGGCCCATCATCGCATACCAGAACTGGTAGTGACGCTTTAGAACGAGAACGACCTTGTCGCCCTTGCCGATGCCCAGTGACTTGAAGTAGTTGGCAGTCATGTTGGAATATTTCTTGATGTCGCCGAAGGTGAATCTTCTTTCTGTTACGCAGTCCTTTGCGACCCAGAGCATAGCGAGCTTGTCGGGATTCTTGTCAGCGATAACGTCTACACAGTCGAATGCGAAGTTGAACTTCTTGCATGCAGGGACGTTGACGTCGACGTCTACCATTGTGCCGTTCTCGTCGAGAACGCCGTTCAGATACTTTGCATATACCGGATCTTCGAGATTAGCAGCGTCAACGTTTGTAACATTGTCAGTACGCATCTCTTCTGAATTGTAAGGTGTGGTGTAGTTCTCGCCCTTGCCCCATGCTTCAGGGTTAAGGATGATCGCATAGAAGACGCAGTCCTCGCCGCCCAAAGCGAACTCGCCGTGAGGCTGTGTGGAGTCAAAGTAGATGCAGTCGCCTTCGTGGAGTACTTCGGAGGAGTCACCGATGATGACCTTCAGAGTACCCTTAACGACGATGTTCATCTCCTGATAGTTATGTGAAACGAGGTGATACGGAGGGTTCAGAGCCTCTTCAGAATAAGGGACTACGACGCGGAAGGGCTCGCAGAGCTTGTTCTTGAATCTTGATGCCAGACGCTGGTACTTATAGCCTGTACGTCTTGTGATAGGGCTGCCCTGGCCGTTTCTTGTGATCGCATATTCCTTGAGGGAAGGAGAGGATCCTTCCATGATGTCTGAGATTTCAACGCCCGCGAGATTTGCAAATTTGTAAATGAAAGTAAAGTTGAAGTCCTGGGAGCCTTCTTCGAACTTGAGATATTCTTCTGTGGAAATATCAAGCTTGGAGGCTACTTCCTCAGGTGTCAGACCCATATCGAGTCTCAGGCCGTGAACACGTGAAGCTACTTCTGATAGTTTTAGCTCAACGTTACTGTCGTTGTACTGTGTTGACATACGCTTTCTCCTTTTCTGTCAATCTGTCTTTTTCGGGGCAAAAAAAATGCCCCAACATCCTTCTTGGACATTGAGACGAATAAAATCCGCGGTACCACTCAATTTGCAAACTTTATGTTTGCCACTTACGAAGTCTAACAACTCCTTTGCATTAACGCAGCATCACGGGCACTGTCTACTAGGGATCGCTCCTTTTCGGAATGCCGGCTCGGAAGGGATAGCTTTTGCAAATATCGTCACGTGCCTCTCAGCGTAACAGCACTTCTCTGTATTGACCGAATCTCTGCGGCTTTCTTCGTCACAGCCTTTAGAGTTATTCAATTGTATTAATTCCGCTAACCAGCGAAATGTTACATCAGAATATACTCATGAAACACAATTGTCAACAAGAATTTTCATTTAGTTTTTGCACAGTTTCGCTTGACAGTGTAAAATGATAGCATCAATTAATGCGGTATTTGGGCAATTAACAGCATACGTATTACGAGGAGAGAGTGTATGTCAGTTAAGTATTTAGTCTCAGGCGGTGAAGGCGCATTAGGTAAGTTCGTTATCAGCATGCTCTTGGAGCGTGGCGAGAAGGTAAGAATCCTCATGAGCGAGCTTTCCGATACCAGGATCTACAGGAACAATCCCAATATTGAGATCTGCTATGGTATTTCTACAGATAAAGATTCCATGAAAGAATTTTTCGAGCTCGAAGATCCGAGATCGTGTGTTCTTTTCCACACAGATGAGTATGTATCGCTTACCGATGCTACGAATCTCACGATGAGAAGAGTTAATGTTATCGGTGCCGAGAACGTAGTTGATATGTGCCTCAAGCGCAAGATCGGCAAGCTCGTTTACTTAAGCTCGGCATACGCACTTAATCCTGAGGTTACGGGTGACAACCTCACGATCCACTTCGACCGCAACAAGGTTGAAGGTGAGTATGCGAAGTCCAAGGCAGAGGCCGCAGCTTATGTCATGGAGAAGGTTGCGCTTAATAAGCTCAACGCGGTTATGGTACTGCCTACGTTCATCATCGGCCCCGGATATTCACAGGACTACGAGATCAATAAGGTCTTGAACAGCTTCATCAATAACGGCACGACTCCTCCGAAGGAAGGCGGCCGCGCATTCGTAGACGTAAGAGTCGTTGCTAACGCGATGCTCACTTTGGCAGATAAGGGCGAGCCCGGTGCAGGCTACATCATCAGCGGTGAGTACAAGACCAGCGGCGAGTTCTTCAAGGACGTTAACGACATCAAGGGTATCGATGCTCCGGTCAAGACCGCATCGAAGCTCGTCATGAGCAAGTCCCTCGTTAAGCTTGTTAACTTCTACTACAAGATCACTCACAAGGAGAATCCGCGTGAGGCATACACGCTCTTCAGAGATAATCCGGACGCGCGTTTCGAAGACAACAGCAAGGGCATCCTTCCCGAGAATGTCATCAGCTTCAAGGAATCCTTGAGCGACACGATCAGCGGCGCACAGACCGGCGGTACACAGGCTGCTTCTGCAACCATCCAGAAGTCCACACCGAAGAGCGTATCTGCTGATGATGCGATGGATGCAATACTTAAGAGAAAGAGTTCTGTTACGGCTAAGCCTGCTGCAAGTACAACAGCGGCACCTGCAAAGCCTGCAGTATCTGCACCTTCAGCGGCAGCACCTGCAGCGGCGGCAGCTGCACCCGCCAGACCTGCAAACTCAAGGCCCGCATCGTTTGCGGCTCAGGCAGCAGCTAAGGCAAGAGCAGAGAGGGAAAGAGCTGAAGCAGAGAAGGCAGGCGCACCTGCTCCTGCAGCTGAGGCTCCGGTCAAGTCCATTATCCCGTCCATGAATCCTTCTGCAGAAGCTCCCAAGCCGGAAGCTCTCAAGGCAGCTGAGCCTGTTAAGTCGATAATCCCTCAGATGCCTCCCATGCCGGCAGCACCTCAGGCTGAAGCACCGGTCAATCCTCCTATAGCTCCGGAGAACAGCGAGTCATAAGTGGTATTCGATAAGATTAATAAAAGAATTATTCTTGCAAGCGCGTCTCCCAGGAGGCGCGAATTGCTGTCTTTGGTCACGGACAGATTCGAAGTAATAACAGTCGACGTCGATGAGCGCTCCGCCGAGATCAGGATGGAAGAAGAGGGCGTGCCTGCGCTAAGAGTGAGCGAGGGCTTAGCTGAGCTCAAGGCGAAGGCTGTTTTCGATACTTTGTCAGACCTCGAAAAAGAGAACACCGTCGTTATCGGAGCCGACACTTCGGTCGTTTTGGATAACATAATCTTCGGCAAGCCAAACGACCGTCAGGAAGCGGTGGACATGCTGTCGCTCCTGTCAGGCAAGACGCATGTCGTCGCGACCGGAGTTGCGGTTTTCGCAGGGTCAAAAGTAAAGATATTTACGGAAGAAACCTACGTCGAGTTCAACGCGCTCGATGATTACCAGAGAGAATTGATAGAAGCGTACTGCGACGGCGGTTCGCCCTACGATAAGGCAGGCGGATACGGCATCCAGGACAAGGGCGCGTTACTGGTCAAATGCATAAACGGAGACTACTCAAACGTAGTCGGATTGCCCGTTCCGAGACTGGCGCGCGAGATAAGCGGCATGTTAAAATAATCATTGGAATAATTTTAGGGAAAAAGGGGGGATACTAATGTGTTTGGGATAGGCCTTGGTAATCTCGTAAGGATAGGTCTGAGAGTAAGTGATCATATTTTAAGACAGCAGGAGATCGAGCAGTCTAGGGCAAGAGCCGAGAGCGCAAGACTTGAAGCTGAAGCATCCAGAGAGAGAACCACTAAAGAGAATTCAATATACAGAAGAACTTTGCTGGAAGATCAGATCGCGCGCGACAGTGTGGCTGTCGAGTGCCCTAACTGCGGCGCTACAGGCAACCGCATCCGCAGAGGCTCGACAGGATTTTGCGAGTATTGCGGTACTGCAATTCAGGTAAGCAGCGGCGGCATCGCGTATATTGCTGACCCTATTGAGAAGGTAAGAGCTCAAGCTGAAGAAGATATCAGGCTTAAGACCGGGGGCGTGACAAATGACCAAAACTGAGAAGAGCGGCAAGGGCAACTTCAAGAAGGTAGCAGGGCTCGTAGGCATCTATGCGCTTATCTATATCGTGTGTACCGCAATGTTCATCGGATTGTTCCACACGGGTATTCTTAAGGGTATGGATGTCCTCATGTACAGGGGCATCGTGTTCATCATCATCACGGGCGTCATTGCAGCCGTTGTCATGGGGATCGTCCGCAAGTTCTGGAAGTTCGTAACGGTAAGGGACATCATCATGATGTTCACCATCTTCTGCTGCGTAAACACAGTTCTCTTTACGCTCATTCCTGTCACGGTAGAGCGTTCGGTATCTGTATTCATGCTCAGCTACATGGAAGAAAATTCCGACCAGACCTTCACTCAGGAGTCTGTCGGCGAAGTCTTTACGACCAAATATGTTGAAGATTACGGCGCGTTCGAAAAGCGCTTTAACGAACAGGTCGAGACCGGCACGATCGTGGAAAACCCCGACGGTTCTTACTCGATCACCGAGAGAGGCAAGTTCATCGTTAAGATGTTCAGGACGATCGCAGAGTGGTTTGATACTGACAGGCGTCTGGTATATCCGAACGAGAATTGATAGAGGCTATGGATATGAAAAGAGCTATCTGTATTTGTTTATTAAGCAGCATCGTTTTAACAGGTTGTGTGTCCAAGGCTGACTATGAGCAGCTTGAAGAACGTGTTTCTAAATTAGAACAAGAACAAAGCCGTATTAACGAATCAACTACAACTACTTCTACTTCGGAAACAAGTACGGCTTCTGAACTCGAAACTTCCGAAAATAATACTGAGACTTCTGATCAAGAATCATCCTCTAACTATTCATTAGAGGGGTTATCAGCTGAGGAGATTTATGCTGAGTGCAAATCAATATATCAGACTATAGTTGGCTGTTCCGGAATGACGAAAGAAGATTATTTGACATTGTTTAAATGTCATTCTGCTGATTTTTCTGGTTTTTATTTCGATGGAGAGGCAGACTATACAATTGATAACTGTATAACTAGCATTTGTCCAGACAGAGTTTATGAAGAAATGGATGGTACTGTTGATTACAAAGGCCTCCTTTTTATAAAAATAAATTTGCGTATCTCGGATTATAAGACGGCGGTAGACTTTTATAACCTAGTTGTATCTGATGATAAGTATAAGAATGACATTTATTTTAATTATCAAGAAGGTACGCGTTGGAGTGCATCAATTAATGATGATGTATATGGGTATTGGTCATTAATTGAAATGGGAAAAGTTGACAATGCATATTACTTTACTATCCAAGATTATTTTGAATAATTTAAACTCGTAAGCTTAATTAATCTTCCCGAAGCATTAGTCTTTAAAAACTTCAAGGGCATCCTTACGGGTGCCCTTTTTCTTTGGCCCGAAAATGTGGCAATTCCTGATGAAAGATAAAAATATATCGAATTACAATAAATTTTTATTGCATTACAAGGATAGGCGTGATAAGATAACCTCACATGGGGAGGTAGAAAAAACATGAAACCTATTAAGAAGATCAAGGTATTAACCGCTGCCGGTGCGATCCTTTTCGCGTCATTATTCTCAGGCTGTTCGCTCTTTAATGCGTATGCAGGAATCCCGAGTCTTCCTGACAACGCCACATCGTATGAGATGTATGAAGTTGACAGCGTTGACATGATGCTCATTGATGTGGGCGGTAGGACATATGCGCCTTACGGAACGCTTAAGGGAAGATTTAAGGATGATTACGTCAGGGATTGCCTGGGATATGTGGATGACGATAAGAACACGAGAGTCTATTCGCTCAGCGAAGATCCGTACGATGACTATATCGTGATGATCAACACTAACGGGGTCATGGAGCAGCCGCAGTTCTGGCGCGCCTTTGATACATACGATGAAGACATATTCACACCGGAATACATAAATTCCCTGGAATATGAGGAGTGGGGCCAGTCCGGCAGCTATTCCGAGATGAGAGAATTCAGGATCGATGTAAACTTCGAAGCAGAGGATGTTATGGAGCTTGCAATGGATTTCACGATAAACGGAGATACCGATGGCTCGGCCGGCGTCCGCAATGCCGACTGGTCAGAGATGAAGGATGATGTCTACGAGCTCTCGATACCGGAGATGCATCTGCATGACAAATACGATTTTGATGAACCGTTCGATGTCGAGATACATTTCACAGTTACTTCAATGAATGGCAGTCAGTTTGTAATAGACAGCGTTTACACCGGTACGGTTAAGCTCGGCGGCAATGATACGCTGACTCTCACGGGCAATGCCCAGGACGGATATCAGATACGTTAGGAGGTTTTATGGGCGCGACAACGTGGCTTATTATCTTATACATATTATTGATAGGACTTACTGTTTTTGCCTTTGCGAAAAAGAAGCGGGCAGCAGGAATAATCCTGATAGCCGTTATGGTAACGGGCGTCGTGATACTCGGGTATCTGTGGTTTACGTCTCCGATGTAAGAAAAAAAGCATCCATAGAGAGGTGAACCCCGGAAGTTATTGTCTGACTTCCGGGGTTCACTTTATCGAGGCTGCCTTTTTATGCGTAGACAAAAACTTAACATAAAATGACGGTAATCCTAAAGACAATTTGTATTTGATACAATATAATTTTATCAAATACAAACGAAAGGAGAACACAACATGTCTATTTACGATTATTCAGTTCCCACACCCAAAGGAGAAGAGATCTCTCTTAAGGATTACGAAGGAAAGGTCATACTTATTGTCAACACCGCTACAGGCTGCGGATTTACTCCTCACTACAAGCCGATCGAGGAGATGTATGAGCAGTTCCACGACAAGGGATTTGAAGTCATCGACATCCCCTGCAACCAGTTCGCAGGCCAGACACCCGGAACGGATGAGGAGATCCACGAGTTCTGCCAGCTCAAGTATAAGACACAGTTCCCTCAGATGAAGAAGTCTGACGTCAACGGCGAGAACGAGCTTCCTTTATTTACATATCTTAAGTCCCAAAAGGGCTTCGAAGGCTTCGGCAAAGGCCCCACGGCACTTTTAATGGGCAAGATGCTCAGCAAGCAGGACAAGGAATATGCTTCTAAGCCTGACATCAAGTGGAATTTCACCAAGTGT
>JAEEGK010017217.1_pt1 | contig 15789 bp, 6 predicted proteins | sample 8958771 | NCBI WGS metagenome assembly JAEEGK01 (sample SAMN16246547, study PRJNA631951) | gut metagenome | biome: gut microbiome; feature: rumen; material: SC-attached | host: Bos | place: Iran: Karaj | collected 2018-10
ATAAATAAAATAATATCGGTTATGTAATAAAATAAATATAATATATTTTTATCTATGGGAAAAAATTATTGTTATTATATTAAGTATTATAATATTATATATTTAAAAAAATAATTTAATATTTTAATTTATATTAGTATAAATAGTAATATATTAATTTTATTTTTTTAATTATCTTTAACAAAAATAAAAAAATATATAAAAATATAAAAAAAAGAAAATTATGTCAAATTTTTTCTTTTTACAAAAAATAAATTTTAATATTGAATATTTAGGAAGAATAAAATCCACAGAAATTGCCCCATATAAAACAATAGAATATTTAATAAATATAATAAAGAATTTATTTTACCCAATTACATCAAAAATTAAAATATTATATAATCAAAGTGATATTATTCCGTATAGTAAATATTTATTAGCAGAATTTTTTAAATTAAAAAATAAAATTAATTTAAAAATAGTATCTCAAAATTATAATAGAGATTCAATTAATATTTTAAATAAAAAAAAATATACTTTTACATCTGAAGATTCAGATTTTTTATGTGAATGTGGAAATGATATAATAAACAATTATTGTAGAGATTGTAAATCATTTATTTGTAATATATGTAAAATGAATCAAACACATGAAAATCATAGGGCAATAAAAATAAATACCAATGATTTAGTTCAAAGTATTAAAACATATGCTAAAACTTTAACAAATGAAGTATCAAAAAACATTGAAAAAACAGAAACTTTTACAAGAAAAATGGAAAAAGAAGAATATGATATTGATAATAGACATAAAATAATAAAAGGAAAATTTGATAAAATTTTTCAAATGTATAATGAAATAATCAGTAATTTAAAAGAAAAAAATGATATTGATACTTTAATGGAAAAATATAAAACAGATACAAAAAATACAAATGAACAAATTGAAAAAATTTTAATGACAGTTTATAAAAAATATACTAAAACAAAAAGGCAAATGAATTTTGAAGAATTTAAAAAATATTTTAAAGAAATAAGTCAAAAAGATGATTTACTTGAAAATCAATCTATTGATTTAATTAAAATTAGAGTTAAATATGATTTTAATGAAAGAATGACATTAATTTATAATAAAATAGAACAAATAATTGATATTATATTAAATGGTAAAAATATTTTAAATATGAATAATCAAACTAATTATTTATATAATTTAATATTAGAAACACAAGAAAAAAGAAAAGAAGAGGAAGAAGAAGAAGAAAACAAAAATAATGATGAAAATCAAAATGAAGAAGAAGAAAAAAATGATTCTGAAAATGAAAATTCTGAGAATGAAAATTCTGAAAAAGATGAATCATCAAATTAATATAAAAAATATTATATATTAATAAAATATATTTTTTAACATAAAAAAAATTAAAGAATAATTTTTTTTCACATTATTTATATTTATATAAATAATTTATTTATTAATTTATTGAATTTTTTTTTCTTCATTTTATTTTTCATTTTCTTTATTGTTAAAAGCAAAAATAAAAATGTATTTTTTTGAATATAAAGATTATTGTTTTTGTTTCTTATAATTTATTTGATATTAATGAATTATTAATTTTTTTTTATTTGACTAAAATTTTATTTTATTTTTTCTTAATATTTTAATAATATTAAATCAAATTATTTATTAAATAAATTTTAGAATGAGGATATAATATTTAATTTTTTTATATTATTTCATATCAATATTATTAATTGAATTTTCTCCAATTAAATTAATTAAATTATTATTAAATTCTATAAATTGATTATCTGAAACGTTTTTTATTTTCTTAAAATTTTTATTATCTTTGATAATTTCATCATAATAAATTTTTGGAACATATTTATTATTATTATAATTATAAAAAGGTTCAAATTTAAAATATTCATCTTTTGTAATATTATGAAAAACTTTTTCATACAAATTTTTACATTGATTATTATAGTTTAAATCATCTTCATTGAAATTTTTCATTAAATCATATTCTTTAAAAATATTATATTCCTCATCTTCATTAAATTCAATTAAATTATTTTTTGTACAATTTCTATCATCTATAATTTTCATAATCGGACTTTTAACATTTCTTTCATAAATTAACAAATAAGCATTTTTATTTTTTTCTTTTACCCAATTAAATCCTCTTCCACTCATCAAATTTCTATTATCAAAATTATTAACAAAATCTTCATTACTTCCACCAAAAGTATCATTTTCCAAATTAGAAATATCAAATTTTGAAATAGAACTATCATTAAATTCAAACCAAGAATTTATACAATTTTCATCATTAGGATTAAAATTACTTAAATTATTATTTCCATCTCTAAAAGTATTAATATATGAATAATAATGTCCTGAATCAGCATAACCTAAATGTACTACAATACCAACTAAATTATAATCATAATATTCATCACATTTAAAATATATATTTTCACTTTTATTTTCTTTATCTTTTAATATATTTTCAATTGTATAATTTTTTAAATTTATTCTTTTTGGAAATTCTAATCTACTATTTATTTTTTCATTTTTATCAATTTCCCAATTATATGTTAATCTTTGTAAATGAATAATATAAATATTTGGTAATAATGCTAGAGTATTTCTTTTAGATATTTTACATTTTTTTTTACAACCATTACATTCATAACCATCAATAAATTCTTCATTAATAAATTTATCTAAGGAATCATTTAAATTTTTCATATTTTTAACTTCTAAACTTAAAAAAAGAGAAGGTTCATAATTATATGAAACATAGCCACATTCTAAACAAGTGATTAAAGAACAATTTTTTCCTCCAAAAATATTATTAATTATATATTTATATTTAGTATTTTTAGTACTTTGTTCTAATTTATCTAAAAAAATAGCTAAAAATTCTTGGGCATCTTTTTGTTCAGATATTTTTGTAGGATTACCATCATAATCTTTAAATGAATAAATAAAATCATATGGATCATAATCAAGTCTTTCAGACAATAATAAATATGAAAATAATTTTTGTAATTGATGAAACATATTATCATCTATTTGTTCATCTGATTTAAATTTATCAAAATCTTTTATAGTTATTTCAACTTTATCATTTAATTTTAAAATTATATATCTTAATGTTGGTATCATATAAAATTGTTGAAGTGTACTATTTAAATAACATATACTACCTAAATTTTTTAAACCCACATAACCAAATTTTTTACTTTCAAATTGATTTGAATTTTTTTTTGATGTATTAATATATGAATTTGATATTAAATTATTATTTGATAAAGAATTTTTAATATTTAAATATGTTTTATAATTTTGAGGATTATTTTTTACTAACGAAGACACAAAATTATATGAAGATTTTAATATTTCTTTGTTTGAAGATAAATTATAATTTAAATTTTTATTTTTATCTATATTTATTAAATCTAATCCATCATCATTACTTTCAAATTTATATTCTTCAATTCTATCAAGTATTGCACAAATCATTGATTTAGGTTCATCATCTCCTGAATAAAAAATTATCTTATTTAAAATATTTATAAATATTTCATTATTTTCATTTACTTTGTTTTTAATTGAATCATTAATATCTATTAATTTTGTTAATGTATTTAAATAAGTGATAAATTGCTTATTTGATAATTTTGGACTTTTAAAATTTGTAGTTAAATCATCATTTATTTTAGTAATAATTTCATTTGCTAATGAATTGATATCAATATTTTTAGTTAATTTAAATTTTTCTATATTATCATTATAAAGAATTAATAAATAAATAAAGCAATTAAACAAATTTTCATTTAAATTTTTATTTTTATCTTGAAAAACTAGTAAATAAATTTTTTCAAATAAATTAGAAATAATATCAAATTCATTTTTAGAAATTAAGACAGTACACATTTTAATTAATGAATCCTCAAAACCTTTTCTAGTCTCCTCATTTTCAGATTTTAAACAATTAATAATTAAATCAATTAATTTATCATTATTAACAGTGTCATTAATATTTGGAATTAAAATAGTAATTAATTGTATTATTTCATTTATTATATTATTTTCCCATTGTTGATTAATACTATTATCTATAACATTAATTAAACATAAAAACATCTCTTTATTAGTAAATATTTTTTGTATTTTATCAACTAATTTTTCATTCATTAAAAACTTATTAAATTCATCATTCTCGATATTGGATTCGTTTGAAGAAAGATATATGTTTTTAATAATTTTAATTAATAATCCCAAACAAACAATATCAATATTTTCTTGCTCATCTTTTTGATAAGAAATTTCTTTCAGTTCTTTTATAAAAGCTTTAATAAAAAATTCATATCCACCTTCTAAAATAAACTTTTTAATCCATTCTCTAAAAGATTCATTATTATTAGAATTTTCAATAAAATATTCAATAATAAAACAAATATAACAAAAATAATACAAATTACCCCACAATTGATTATCTTCAAAATTAAATTCTAAACTTTCAAAATTTAAAACTTGAGCATAAATAGTTTTATTAGTACTTAACATAATAATAAAATTAAAAGCATTCAAATTATTTTTTCCAAAATTAATCTTATTCAAAAGTACATTAATAAATTCAAAATTATTTCCTAAAATAAATCTCAATCTATTCTCAAAATCTTTATTTTCTTCATAATAACCTTCAGAAATTTTTAATAAATCTCCTCTATAACCCATAGATTTAATATTATTTAAAACAATTATTGGCTTATTAATTGCAGAAGTGACATACCAATTAATAAATTCATCTCTTTCAATAAAACCATCATGATTACTATCTTTTTCATTCATTAATGAAATTACTCTTCTATCATTAATACTTATTTCTTCTTTTGTATTTAATACATCTTTTACAAATTTTGATAAATTTAATGCATCCATTTTATTATTTGTTGAATATTTTGTAAACCAATCATTAAAAATTTTTATTGCTTCTGGAGTTACATTATTATTATTATCTAATATATCAGATTCTGGAATTTGTTTTTCAAGATTGTTTGATGATAATAAAAGAAATGATGTATTTTTAATATTTAAAAAAGAAAGAGTTTTACCATTGTCATGACGAGTTAATTCAATTTTTATTTTTTTTTGATTTTTGGAATTTTTATTATTAATTACATTAATTAATTCAAATTTAATAAAATCATAATGATAATTTATTAATTTTGTTATTTGATTTTTTAAAGAGAAGAATGAATAATTAGAAAATGTATTTATATTCATAATTTTATTATTATTATTATAAGGTAAATCAATTAAACATTTAATTATTATTGGTTCTCCTTTTATTAATTTCAAATGTGGTTTAACATCACAAGTTCCATTTTCTTCATCTAAATATATTAAATCTGATAATATTGAAATAGATTTATTTATTACATCAATATTATTATTTGAATTTTGTATTTCTTCAATACATAAATTTACTAAATTTTCTGTGTCTCCTAAATATAAATCATTTAAGAATTGAATTCCTTTATTTATTATATCATTATTCTTGCTTTCAAAAATTATTTTTTTTAATTCTGGAAAACCAATTAAATCTTTTTGGGTATTATTATTTTTTAATATTATTGTATTTGTTTGATCTTCCACAAATAATTTATTTTCTTTTTTATTCATTTCTAAAAACACATGTAAAAATAATTCAAAACCTTCAATTGACAAATTATCATTTAAATCATTTTGTGTAAATAATTTAAAAATTTGTTCTTCAATATTGGCAATATTTCTTTTCTTTATTAAACTATGTAACCAATTATAAAAAATTTTCTCATCATTATCATTATATTTATTTAAAACTAATTTTTGATAAACATAGTCAATTGGAGATTCATAATCAACATTCCATATTTTATTTCTAATTAAAATATTTAAAAAATTAATTCTATTTAGAATGTTTTTTTCGTGTAAATTATCATCAATTTGTTCTTTATTATTATAATAATCATCAAATGTTTGTTTATATATATTTAAAAGATTATCATCATCAAATAATAAACTAGATATTTCAAAATCCATTGAAAAATCAGTTGTATCTAAATAAATAGTTAAAATATTATATCCAATATGAAGATATTTATCATCTTTTATAAATTCAAGTGCTTGATTTATTAAATTATATTTTAATTGATTATTATTTTTAGATATTTCATATATTTGAATAATTATTTCATTTAATTTTGGATTTTGATAATTTTCTTTTATAAAATCCATAAAAGTATTTATATACTTTTCAATAATATTTTCATCATTTAATTTATTAATCAAACTAAATATTAATTCAATTTCATCATCATTAATATCATTAGTAATTGTATTTTCTTGAATCATACAATCCAATAATTTTTCAATTATATTTTCATCATAAATTAGACGATTTGACAATATTTCATTTAATTTCTTAATAATTACTTTTTTCTGATCTAAATCACCTGTTTTAGTACCATTCCAAATTAAACTTAATTCTTCATCTGATAGTTGATCATTTAATAATAATATTTCAATTATATCTTTACTATTTCTAACTAATTGAATATGGCTATTTGGGCCAAAAATTTCATAAATTATATTATTTTGTTTTATTAAATCTATTAATTGTTGTTTAAAATCATTATTATATTTATGTTTTTTTATAATATCATTTATTGATTTAATAGCTGAGGTTCTTTTATCTAAAAAATCAGTTTTTAACATTTTAATTGCAAAATTTAAAGAAAATTCTTCTATTAAATATTTATTCTTATTATCATTATTTGACATTTTTGAACATTGTTTTAGAATATCAGTCATTAAATCAATTGTTTCTTTTTTCATATTTCTCAAATCATTATTTGACAAACTATTAACATAATTTAAAATAATTTTTGATAATTTGTCACAATATTTATCAAAAAGTGGTTTATATAAAAAAGGAAGTGCAATTTTAAAAATAGAAAAAATTAATTTAATAATTAAACTATTATCATAATTTTTTTTTTCTTTTTCATTTTCTAATTTATTTATATTTTCCTCAATATATTTTATCATAATATCAAAACCATTTAAATTTCCAAATTCATTTAACAAACAATTAAAATAATATTCATAATTATCAATTCTTCCTATAGTAATAGTTTTTTTACCATTTAAATCAATATCTTCAACTTGATTATCAATATAATAAATTAAATCATTATTATAATTAGAAAAATCAATTTCTTGAATTGTTAATTTAGTATCTCTAGGAAATAATCTCCTACTTGTAAAAGGAATATTTTCATCATAAATTTTTTTATCTCCAATAAATTCTCTATAATCTTCTTCTTCAATTTCTTTTCCAGGCCAAAAAATTTTATATTTTTCAATATCATAATTAACAGAATCTAAATAAATTCTAAAAGAAACATTATATTCTAATTTATTATCATCTTCAATTCTTTTTATAATTGTAGCAGGATAAATTTTTTTTCTTTCATAACAATCTATAATATCACCTTCTTGAATATTAATTCTCCATTCCCAATCTTTTGTATTTGTACCCTTTAATGAATAATCAAAAGATTCAAATGAAAAAGTTATTGGATTATCATTATTTAAAACTTTAACTGAAAAATCATTTTCTGTTTTTGATATTATTTTTCCTCTTGACCAAATCATATCATCAAATTTTTCTTTACTTGGTATTAAAACATCAATTTCTTCTCCTTCTTTTATATCATTTATTTTAATTTTATTTTTTTTTATTAAAAATAATTCATTATATCTTTGATATGTAATAGATTTTTTTGAATTGGATTCGTTTAAATAATTTGATTGTGATTTATAAAAATTTTTTGACATATCAAATATTTCATTTATATAATCTAATATATTATGTAATTTAATTTGATTTTTGCCATTTGAATTTATAATATATTTTAGAAATATTTTAAGGTAATCAATTAAAATTTCAAATGCTTTATCTTCTCCATTTTCACCATAAATTTTATATTGTTTTAAAATACTTTGAATTATTTGTTTTGAAAATTTATTAATAAAATAGTTAAATTCATCTTTATTATTAAAATAATTTTCTATATCATCTTCTGATTCACATTTATTCAAAATATCTTCTAGAAAATTATGAGTTTCTATTATTTCATTAACTTTATCTAAATCTTTCATCCATGATTGGAATATGGATTCTTGAAGATATTCCATTTTGTTTAAAAGTTCACTTTTTTGGTTGTTTTGATTTTTCAAATTAGAAATATTATTATTTATTGATTCAAATTGTTCATTTAAAGGTATTAATAAATCATCATCATTTTGCTCATTTAAAAGTTCATCCATGTTTAAATCATTATTATAATCATTATTATTTAATTGTTCTTCAATATTTTCTGACATTATTTTTTTATTTGAATTTTTATTTAATTATTTAAATAGAATTTTTAGTTTGAATAAAATTATTTTTAACTTTCAGTGAAAAAATAAATAATATTATTAATAGTAAAAAAAGTTAAAAAAATTATAAATTTTTAATTTTATTATTATTTAAATCATTGATTTATTTATAAAATAATTTTTATATTTCTAATCAATATTTTTATTAAAATCAATAAAAATTTATTTTTTATTTAACTTAAAAATCTTTTAATCTCAATTGCATCTTGATTATTAGGATTTAATAAATAAGCAATAGAAGCATCTTCATAAGCTTCTTTAATTTTATTTAACTTTAAATAAGTTCTTGCTCTAAGAACATGAATATAATCAATTTTATTATAAAATTCAATAGAAGAATTTAATAATTTAAGTGCTTCTTCATAATCTTTACTATTATAAGATAAAATAGCAAGTTTATAATAAACCATACTTAATCTAGTTCTAGCTTCCATAAAAGAATTTTTAATTTGATAACATTTTAAATAAGATTCTTTTGCATTGACAATATCTTTTTGTTTTAAATAAATATCTCCTTTATTTAAATATGCATTAACATCATTAGGATCATTTTTAATAGCTTCATTTGCATAATACATTGCAGTAACACAATCACCTTCTTTTAATTTAGATAAACATAATTCATTATAAATATTACTTAAATATTCTTTTATATATTCTCTCATATTAATGTCACTATTAGTATTATTTGCTAAATATTCTTTTATTAAATTCAAATCTGCAATACTCTCATCTAATAATCCTAAACTTTTCAAAATTGAACTTCTTAATAATAAAGCTTCAGGATGATTTGGATAAATTTTTAATGCTTTTGTTACTAATAATAAACCAGTTTTTAATCTTCCTTTTAATACATTTAAATTAGCATCTTTCATTACTTCATCCATTTTTTTTTTCATAATTGAAGTAAATTGTTTAGTATCTGGATTTGATGGATTAATTTCATTTGCTTTCCACATTAACATTTCAGCTTCTTTTACTTTTCCTTGTCCAGTTAATACTTTTGATAATAAAATTATTGCATGTTCATTTGATGGATCAAAAGTTAATATTCTATAAATATCATGTACACAATCTTCAATATTTCCTAATGCTAAAAATGATTTTGCTCTTAAGAAATAATAATGTGATTTTGTTATTTGTTCATTATGCATTTCTGATAATAAATCTATATCATCTTCAATTAAACCATTTTCTTGTGTTTGTAATAATCCTTTACAAAAATTTAAATTTTTTAATTTTAATTGAACTTCTATATTGTTCGGATCTATTAATAATATTTTTTTTAAACATGTTGTACTTGATGATAAGTCATATAGTTTTAAATATAAATCTGAAAGTGTCATATATAAATTTATGTCATTTGGTAAAAAAAATAATAGTTTTTTACATATTATTATTCCCTTTTCAAAATTAGATGTTTCTACTGCCATATTTAATTCTGTTTTTAATTCTTCATAATTATCTATTTTTCTTTCTGATTTATTGCTATAGTTAATTTTACTATTTTCAGTTTCCATACAAAAAAATTTATTTTTTTTTTATTTTTTATAATTAAATTAAAAATTTTTTAAATGGAAAAAACTATTATATATAAAATATAAAATTAAAATACTCTTTACTATAAATCTAATAATAATTAAATATAAATAAACTTGAATTAAAAATAAAAACGTAAATGTCGAATACAGGAGCAAGATATTTAATGGATAAAAAAAGATATTTACTTGCATCAAATACAGATAGTATACAGCAATTAATAGACAATCAAAAAGACGAATTAACAAAAATTTTAATATCACAAAAAGCAGAATTAGACAAAATAACAAGAGAATCAAAAATAAAAGTAGAACAAACAGCAATTTTAGAAAAGAAAATAAAAGCAATAGAAGGAATGGATTCAAAAACTAAAAAAAAATCAAAAGAAAATAAAGAAACAATAAAAACACAAAAAGATGTTCTTGGATTAAAAAATGATAGAAAAGATGAAGAAGAATATAATCAAAAAACATTAGAAAAACAAATAGAAAAATTAAATCAAGATTTATTATTACTTCAAAAAGAAATATTAAAAGTAGAAAATGAAGGAAAAAGAATTGATAAAAAATTACAAAGAGCAAAATTTAATGAAAATCAAATAAGACAAAAAAGAAATAATGTTCATTCAGAAATTGAAAATGTAAACAATAAAAATAAATATGAAAAAAGTGATCAAGATTTACAAATTCAATATTATGAAACAATAATTAAACAAAAATATATGTTTATTCAATCTGCAGATGAAAGAAAAGAAAGACAAAAAAAAATTGCACAAGAAGCAAAAAATGATTCAAATGATAAAGCAGAAGTTGAAAAAAGAAATGAATTACATTTACTTATTTTATATAATCAATATTTAAGAGAAAAAATGAATGAACAATTAAAACAAAATCAACAAATTGAAAAAACTTTAGATGATATAAGAGATATTTGTGGATGTGAAGATTTAGATCTTTTAGTTGAAATTGTATTATTAAGAGGAAAAAGATATAATTATTGTGTTAAAAGAGTTGCTGATATTGAAAAAGAAAAATTAAAATTACAAAATGAAGTTAATTATTTAAATGAAAAATTTAATAAAATGAAAACTGAAGTTTTAATTGAAGAACCTTCTGAAAAAAGTAAAAAATTAAATGTTATTAAAAGTAAATATATTGATAAAAGTGATAAAGAATTAATTCAAATTGAAAAAAATTTGAATAAAAAATTATTTAATTTAGGAGAAAAACATAATGAAGTAAATTTATCATATAATAAAGTAATAGAAAATATAAATAATCTTAAAGAATATTATGATGAACATCCATATGATATGAATGCTACAGAAACTACTAAATTAGATTTAGGAAATAGTAATGTTAATGAAACTACAAATTTAACTGATATTGAAAATAAAAATAATGAAGAAAATAAAGAAAATGAAAATAAAGAAGAAAATAAAGATAATGAAAATAAAGGAATTATTTTAACAAAAGAAGAAGAAGAAATAATTAAAGATTATAAATATTTTCTTAAACAATCTGGAAAAACTTTTGATGAATTATTTTTACTTCATTCTAAACAAGAATTTTTAGAAATTATGAAAGAAAAAGGAAAAGAAAAAATAAAAGAAAGAACTCAAATGTCTAAAACTGCAAAACCAAAAGTTACTATTAGAAAAGTTAAAAAAGAAGGTACTGAGAGAACTTTACTTTCAGTTTTATCTAGAATATCAAGAAAAAAAGATAATTATATTAAAACAAGTGTTCAAGCTGAAGATACTTCTAAATTAAAAAGAAGAGATGATGATGAAATTAGTAAAAATGATTATGATATGGATAAAGATATTATGAAAAAATTTTTAGACGAACAAAGAAAAGAAAGAGGTGAATTTTTAAAAAATGAAAAAGATACAAAATCAAAAAATAAAAAAACAACAAAAAAGAAATAATAAAAAAAATGTGTAATTGTTTGTTTATATATTTATTAATTAATTAAGCTTATTTATTATTGATATATATATTTTTGGTTTTAGTTTTCATTCATTTAAACTTTTAAAAGATATGAAAATCTTTTATAAATAAATATAAATTTATAAATTTGGAAAAACTTTTATATTTTAATTTAAACAAATCTAAGAAATTAAAACCTATTTATAAATAAAAAATAAATAAAATAAAACAATATATTTATATAATAGTATTACCTTCTCTTTTCCTTGGTTTAGTTTTACTAGTACTTTTAGAAGGTTTAGCAGTTAAATTAAACCTTAATTTACTTATTGAATTAATTAGTGAATTATCATGAGAATAAATATCCCCATCATTAATAAATGCAGTTATAGTAGGAACTTGTTGAATTAAATTAATAGTTAAATAATTATTTCCATTTTCACTTCCATTAATACTAGTTAAATTTTTTGTACTATCACTTCTATGATGAAATCTATTATTTTCTTTAACTGAATTTTCTCTTTTTTTAGAATGTTGTTCAAATTCTTCTATAAATGATATCATACTTCTTACTGTTGGTGATTGGTGATTATAATCTTTTAATAAATCTTCATTATTTATTTCTATTTCTCTTATTTTTTTTTCTAATTCGATTATTTCTGTATCTCTTGAACTTATTAAAAATTTAGTTTTTTCTATTTCATTTGTTAAATGAAATATTTCTTGTGTTTTACTTTCTTTTTCTTTTAATATTGAATTAAAACATTCTCTATATTTTTGAGCTTTTAATTCTAATTCTTTTTTCTCATTTATTAAACTTTGATATCCATTTTGAAAATCTTTATTTTCATTTATTTGAGTATTTGATATAAATTTTATAAATAGTTTTTTTAAAAATGATTTTCTTTGTTTATTTTTTTGAAGTATTTGAGAATAATTTTTGATTTCTATATTAGTACTATCTAATTCATTTTGAAAATTATTTCTTTCTGTATTTAATCTTTCTCTTTCATTTTTATTATATTCATTTTTTAATAATTCATCAACTGAATTTAAATTTTTTGAATTTTGTTGATTTGTTTCAAATAATTCTTTTAAATGAAATTTAATTATCATATTTTGTTCTGTATTCTCTGCTAATTTTTCATTTAATGCATTTATAAATTTTTCATAAAAATTTTTTATTTGAAGATACATTTCACTTATTTCTAATGTTTGTAATCCATTTTTCATTTTTTCCTCTAAATTAATTTTATCATAATAAAGAATATCCATTTTTTTTTCTAAATCTTGAAATTCTTGATCAGATAATTCATTTAAGTTTTTATTTAATAAATTATCATAAATATCTGAACTAAAATTAATTAAAATCCCACTTTCATTTTCTTTAAAATTAGGTTTAATTAAATTATTATTACTAAAAATACTATTACTTAAAATATTTTCATCATCATCATCAACATCATTTTTATTATTTTTCTTATCTAAATCAATTTTATTTTCCTCATTAACATTTTTTTTCCAAACACTCAAATTTTTATTTCTAATTTTATCATGTTGACTTCTAATAATATCTTTTAAATGAGTAATTTCATTTCTTAAACTAGAAATCATTTCTCTATATTGTACAGTAGACTGATCAATTTCTTTATAATTCTTAGTAACTTTTTTTTCGATTTTATTTGCTCTAGAAGCATATTTTAATGTAGAATGAGTTTCCTCATAAGTTAAAGGACAAGGTGAAATACATGCAATCATAATAGTTGCAATATTTCCACCTAAAGAATCTTTTAATAATCTTGTTAATTTTGAATCTCTATATGGAACAAATGAATTTTTTTTATTTTTATCACTTAATATATTTATACAATTTCCCAATGCTAAAAGTGATTTATTTATATTTCCTCCTTCTTCTCTTCTTATTTTTTCCTTTCCTCCTTTTTCACTTCCTGCTAAATCAACATATAACATTTTACTAATTAAAATATCACTTTTTTCTATATTTTTCTCACATTGTTCAATATTTATTTCTAATATTGCATGTGAACGACTTGAAAATTGATTTTGTCCAGTTGAACCCATTGTTCTTCTTGAATTACCTTTTAATATATAATTATAAACTTCTTCTGAATCTTTTACAATTAATTCACTTAATCCAGGAAGTAATACTCCTTTATTTGGATCTTCTACAATCATTATTCCTTCATTTGAAGGTTTAATTGTTAATAAATCAATTACTTGTTCATTATATAATTCTAAATATGATATTTTAATAGTAAAAACTTTATTTTTTAATTCTGAAATTTTTTTAAATAAATAATCAACTGCATACATACAAATTCCTTCTTCTGTTTTATTTATATTATTTATATTACAATTATTATTCAATAAATCACCAAACATTGTATGTGTTTTACCAGCACCTGTTACTCCATATGCTAGAGCTGTACTATTATATCCTTGTAGAATGTTATCTACTAAATTTATTATTATTGAATTAAATATTGTTTTATTATTATCTTTTTCAGTGAAAACTTTATCAAAGGGAAATGATTTTACATTTTGACCATATAATTCTGGATTATTTGGATCTTTTAATAATATTGTGTTGTTATCTGAGTTTACTATTTGATATGGTATTTTTTTTCCTTTTAAATTTTCGTTATATACTAATTTTCTTTCGTTTGAAAGTAATGGACGAATTCTTACACAAACTTTAAATGGTTCTATATTATTTTCTCCCATTTTGTTTTATTGTTAATTATTAATTTATGAACTTATTTTTAAATTCGATTTTTATTAAATTATAAATTGCAAATTAATATATTTTTATTTAAAAAAATAATATTTGATATATTATATTTAATATATTTAATTTTAAACCTTTAACATGAAAAAAAACAATAAATTAAATCGTGTGAGAAAATTATATATATTATCATATACAATATTTCCACTTTTAATACACAAAAATATTTAATTTCCAAATTGTTTCATTATAATATATTCCTCATATTTTTTTATATCTTCAGGCGATCTAACATATTTAGTAATTTTTTCACCATCTTTTTCTCTAGAATAATTAATTATTCTTTGACATTTTGTTTTTTTTGGAATTGGAAATTTTCTTATTTCTGGAGTTGGTTTTGGACATTCTTCTTTACTTAAAGGTAAACTTTCTTTAATCATTTTTTCTAATATTTCTTCTAAATTATTTATTTTATTTCTTGACATTTTTAATTGTTGTTTTAAATTTTCATTTTCTTCTATTATTTTTTCTATTTTTAAAGTATTATTAAAATCTTCTCTTTCTAATATTTCTCCATTTAATGATAAAGAAGGTGAATAATATTCTTTATTATTATTTGATTTTTCACTTAACATTGTTGAAGTACTCGAATTAATTGTATATTGATTTATTAAACCTGTATTCATTAATAATGGATTTGGATTTTTTCTTTTTGTTATTGGTTTACTATTTTTATGATTATTATTATGTTGATTATTTAAATTATTTAATTTTGAATTTATATATGCTTGAATTGTTTTATTACATTTGAAAAATCTTTCATTTTCTGGAAATAAATTTATTTTATTATGTTTATTTTTATCCAATGGACCAGTATTAAATCTCTTCATTTTTAATTTAAAATTAAAAAATATTCAATTTACATGAATAAAAAAATAAATAAAAACATAATATAATAATTCAAAAAAAAAATTATATAATTCTCAAATTAAATTATTATTTAAAAAAAAAAATCAAAAAAAAAAATAAAAAAGAATCAAAAATGGAAAAACAAATGATAACATCGAAAAAAATGACAAACATTCCCG
>JAEEGK010017218.1_pt1 | contig 15786 bp, 15 predicted proteins | sample 8958771 | NCBI WGS metagenome assembly JAEEGK01 (sample SAMN16246547, study PRJNA631951) | gut metagenome | biome: gut microbiome; feature: rumen; material: SC-attached | host: Bos | place: Iran: Karaj | collected 2018-10
CTATCATATAATTTTAACAAAACACTTTCTGAAACCATATTCTTAAAACTAGACTCTACACAAGTTATGATATGAGAGCCACCTTTAGATGCTCGTATACGTATTTCATAATTCTCTAATGTAAGTAAATCAATTTGTTCATTTAAGAATTCTTCTCTTACATAGGAAACTTTATTATCCTTATTAACCATAAATGCAATACTTTTAACAGCAAGATTATCGTTTTCCACCTTTTCAATAATCTTATTTTTTACCTCTCTCATTTCGTCGCAATTTAAATATCGCTCATAACTTTTTTCATTTTCCTCCTCCAGTTTTTTTATAAACTCTTCTTTTTCTTTGATCACTCTTTCCTTATAATTCCTTATACATTCAAATACTTCTTCTATTATCTTACTTTCACTGGGAACCGGGAATAAATTCGGATAACAATTTTTCAGCGCAATAAGAGAAAACATTTCCTCTATCTTCAAATCATCTGCCTTATTATAGGTTTCATTTTTAAAGATTAAGTAGTCATTTAAAATGCATTTAATAATACGCATATCTTTTATATAAGGGGATACAAGTTTTATTACTTCCTTTATATTCGAATTCTTTTCTTCATCATTACAGTAGCTCTTATTAAACTCCTCAGTAATAATATTAAAGGCATTGTCACGCCCTACATGCGGAACAACAGAAATAATAAAATCAAAAAACTTTGCCCGATCAGTGTCTTTCATAAACAGATCATCCTTTAGGGCATATATAAATCTAATGGGCTTTTTTATGTACCTATTGGTGTTATCATTTAACAGGTCATTAAGTTCCCTTAATGTCATAAAAACACCAAGTTCATCAAATCTGTCCAAATCCTCGATTATGACAAGCCTGATCTTTTTTCTTTCAAAAAAAAGTATAATCTCATCAAGGTACTCATCAAAAACATGTTCTCTACATTTTTCCTCATTTGAAAGAGCCACACTTCCTAGCAAACTGATTTCCCATGTTTTAACCGTTCTCCAAATTGTTCTTATTGTTAAGAAAAGGATAACCCCCAGTGCAACCAACAACACACCGTAAGCTATGTACCAAGCAAACCTTGGAACTCTCCAATAAGCAGCTCCAAACAACACATTCCTTTGAAAAGAAAAATAAATATCTCTAAAATTATTCAAAAAATACAATGCACAACAAAAAAATAAGAGTAATAGAACACTTACAACTATCTTACGATTTCTTATCATATGTAATTTTCTAAATCTGCTTTCCGGAATCTCATTATGCCCTGATCTATACAGTATTTTTTCAACTATTTTTCTTTCGATTTCCGCCCGTTGTGTGTTATAGCATTTATTTGGTTTTATACCTTTTTCTTTATTGTCAAGTTGCTTTTTTTTATTTACTATCTGTTTTTCAAAAGAAGCCAAAGATATCCTTAATACCTCTTTTTTTTCATCACGTTCTGTATAATTATTCTTTAAATATGATTCAATAATGCTACTTTTGCCAGAACCATACGGTCCTGATACAGCAATATTGTAGACTTTATCTTTCTTTAACGCCCAATCTAATGCTTTGATATAAATAGAATCATTTTCAAGCGAATCATATGGTAATAAAGTTTGAAAAGGCATCTCTTCCTGATCAGTATTTGTAGCTTTTTCCGTTCTTCCAAATAATCTTTTTAAAGCATTTGCAGCTTTTTCTTTTATTTCAGATAACTTTTTAAAGGTCTTTTCCATTATTGTCCCTCCACCATAACTTTCTTTTTTTTAGTGTTTATTTTTATATCACTGCATTTTCACACGCAAAAAGCGTTGAGTATCATGCCTTTTTAAAAGTACAATTAACACTCAACGCCTTAATCTTTTTAATTTATTCATACTAGGTCTAAGCCCTAAACTCTTCCCCTCTTTTGAGGTTAACCTCACCAAAAAGCCCATGATAATTTTACCCCTACTTCTCCCAATTAGATTTAATCAACTCCCGCACTTTCAATTATATTTAACAATTCAAAAAAATCAACCCATTTTATTTGTTATTTGTGATATTTGAGTCTTATCGGCGGAATTATGGGTTCACTTTATGCAACTTGTACATTTTTGACCTCTTTTTTTGTTTACTTTGTATATTGAAAAAGCACATTACAGCCGTTACACTATATGTGTTCTTCCGGCTCTCTATGCCGGTGAAAGCTGCAGCTTTTCTTTTTCATGGCTTATCGCCAGAGAATAATCATGCTTTTACTAACTAACTGAAGGAGATTAAACAATGAATGAAACAAAAAATGACGCTGCTGTTCCTGTGCCCTTTGAGGAAGCCACAGGGCCTATTGACGTTACCCTTAAAAACGACATGATGTTTCACCTGGTCATGGCAAGGTCTAAAAAAGCGCTGAAAGGGCTTGTGTGCGCCCTGAAGGGCTTGAACCCGGATGACGTGAAGGATGTGGAACTCATGAATCCCATCGACTACTCCATGTATGCAACCAAGGAGATCATCCTGGACGTAAAGGTCAGCCTTAACAACAACGAAGTGATCGATATCGAGCTTCAAATGTACAAGGATCGCCCTTGGGAAGAAAGGTCACTTTTGTACCTATGCAGGTCCTTTGACAGCATCGGAGAAGGCGAGGATTATGCAAAGCTGATGCCAACAACATTTATCGCAATCATGAATGATCCTCTTTTTCCGAAATACCCAGAGTTCTATTCAAAATATATGCTTCTGAACATCAAAAACTTTCAACCCTACTCTTCAAAGATAAAATTAAATGTGTTATATTTAAACATGACCGAAAAAGCTGAAAAGGAAGACATTGACAACAAACTTGTTTACTGGGCAGAGCTTTTCAAGACCACCACGTGGGATGACCTTAAGAAGCTGTGCACGAGGAATGAAGCATTTATGGAGGTGGCGCAGGTTATGTACAAGTCCAACATACAGAGTCAGGAAAAAACTTACCTTGAAGCGCATGAGAAGTATTTGCTTGATAAACGCAGCATGGAGAATCGTTTACTCGATCAGGAAAAGGCGCTGAAGGAAAAAGATGAAGAGATAACGTCCATGAGTGAGGAGAAAGCGAAGCTGATCACCCTGCTGAAACAGCAAGGGATGTCTGACGCTGAGATAACTGCTTACCTTAAAAAATGATAGTATAAAAATAATACGGCCCACAGGTGCTCTCACGAGCAACTGTGGGTCATTTTTTACAAGACGAGGTCGGTGATTCGGAAATGAACCCCTAACCCAGTCTCCAAAGGGTCATAAAATATACAACGAGTTTTTATCGTACAGCTGATCATCAAAAACAGCCTTCATACTCTTCCCATTCAATACGACCTCATTTTTTAATATTTCAATCATCAGATCATTGTCCGGCACATCGTTCACTATCAACCGGTTGTTTTCTGCTACCTGCCAGCCGGTTTTTGTATTGGTTACGCTGTAAGCAACTCCGTTTATGCGGAATTCTATTTCTCTTCCGTGCTTTACATCGTCGATAAAATGTTCAAAGCTGTACATCTCTTTCCCTCACTTTAAAATGAAAACAGCGGGGAACTTCCCCGCCGTTGTTGGATACCGGTCTTTCGACAGGTCCGATATCACGTTTTTTAATAATTACTTGAAAGCTGCATTTCCACCGAGTCCATGAGAGTTTCCCATGCAGATTCGTCATAATCTTCTTTTTTCAGACCCTTCAGCATTGTTGCGATCTCTTCAAATCTTGTCACCGTGTTGCTCTTCCTTGCGGGAGCAGCCGGTTTAAACTCGTTATACATCTGCGTATAAAACGCTATAAGTTCCCGATTGGTCTTCTCATGTGCTCCGATCATCTCCGCCAGACCATTGTCAGTCTCGGGAGAAGCCTTAGAAACCGCATTCTTTATGACTTCAGTGTCAAGAGCGATGCTTTCCAGCATACGAAGAGCATATTCGGCAGAAGGTGTGCAGGATCCCTGAACTGCTTTGTCCGAAGTCTGATCTTCTGCAACAGTGTTTGTAGCGTCTAATAAAGAATTATCTGTCATTGTATTGTCCTCCATTTTATTGGGCGGACACGTCAGGCAAATTGTATCCTTCATATCGCAGGACACGTAACGTGCCCGGCCACTTTTAACCAATCCTTTAGCCCTTTTCGGGTAGGTGGTTCCTATAAGTCTACCTGTTTCATCAATAATACTTACGTTTTTTTCCATGGGTTCCTTCCCCTGCATTATTGGTTTATGCGGATGCTGTTTTTTGCTATGGGTGCCGTCCCCGATCCATCGAAGATTCTACCATACTTTGGGGGTCGTTGCAATGGTTTTTCACTCGTTAGAGCATTCAACGCCATGCAAGGTGTCACGCGATCTATACGCCGATCTAAGCATGTACACGGAAGTCAATAAATCTGTATTATGCCTTGCTTTCAATGTCACATTTTTAATGTTGTAGCCATCATATGCGCATGTTATAATCAAGTTCGGAGAAGAAATCAATGGGAGGGCTATCATGCTTAAGATGAGGAAAAAAGCTGTAGTAGCAACTGTGAATGACCGCGATCTGCTTATCGAACTGATGGATAAAGCAGCAGGCGGGGATTACTCATATGCGGACGAAAGTGTCTTCAACGACGCAGAACTCGCAAAGAAGTACAATGAATTCCTTAAAAGTGTTGTGGTTTCGAACAACAAAATTGTCATGAAGCTTAACAGGGCAATGGCAACCATCGGTGACAGCTCCTGTGTCAAAGCCATGATCGAGCAGGTCGACTCGCAAAATGTTTCCATTGACGACATACGCGGCGCCAGCAAAGAAATCGGAGACTCGATAATGGACATTCAGGATTCCGTTATGAAGATCAAAGAAAACGCGCATGTCGTAAAGGATATGTCCCAGACTTCAATCGATGAAATGACCGAAAGTGTGGAACTGGTGGATCAATCCACGGGAAGAGTTGAGGAAATAAGCAACAGGACCGAGCTTTTCCGTGATAAAGCCAACAAGATCAATGAAATCGTTGATATGGTAAAGAAAATCGCGAACAAAACCGGTCTTCTCTCACTCAACGCCTCTATAGAAGCTGCCCGCGCAGGTGAAGCAGGAAAGGGCTTTTCCATCGTCGCCGGCCAGATGAAGGATCTGTCTGCGGAGACCACCTTATCCGTTGAAAAGATCGAGGATTATGTTATGGAGCTCATTGAGGGCATAGATTCCATCACCGAGTCCATAACCAAGACTTCCGAACAGCTCGCCGCAGGAAATGAACGCGTCCACAAGTCCATAGACCGTATCAACGAAATGGGAAGCCAGATCGACTCCATAAGCGAGTCGGTAGATCATATATATGATGAGATCAACACCCAGACAGCTCTTACCGAAAATGTGGTAGCCGCCATCGATTCCATCGGCGAAAGCTACGATGAACTGGCAGATGAATGCATGGCAACAGGCAAACACCTTTACACCATCTCAAGAGCCGTGGACAAGCTCAGAAGTGACCTCGCACGTGGCGGCGCAAAGCTCAACACTTTGGACTGGCTCACTGTTTTTGAAATAGATCACCTCATATTCACCTGGCGTGTATTTAACAACCTGTCAGGCTATGAACACCTTAATATTGAGCAGCTCAACAATCCTGCGGGCTGTAAATTCGGAAAATGGATCGGAAAGCAGACCGATTCAAGGATCACTTCTTCTCAAGCCTTCAAAAAGGCTTCAAGCATTCATGCAGAGCTTCACAGGTTCGCAACCGAATCCTGGAAAGCCAATGAAAACGGCGATAAAAAGCTCGCCATTGATAATTTCAATAAGGCATATACTGCGTTTACAAACCTCAGAGAAATATTCAACGAACTGAAACATACCGTAAAGGGAACCGGAGATATCGCCATCACAGATATCGGCTGAGCTCCGTCGTTATCCTCCTTAAAACCGGTATCCCGGTGAGTTTATCTCCTACATACAACACCCCCTTCCGCATATCGAAAAGGGTTGTAAATTGCATCAAACCTTTTTAATCCTATGAAGTGTTAGAACCGTACAGTCTCCCAAGGTGGAAATGCCTATAATATTTTTCCCATACGATATTACAGGCGGAATAAATGAGAAGAAATCCAGCTTATACTCTCCATATTCTTCCGGAATATCCAGCTTTGTAAGATTAGTAACAGACATATCTTTGGTCTTCTTTCTATATCCCAGAATTGTTGCCAGAGACTTGGAAGTCTTACTTCTAAAGGAGCCTGCGTGCTCCAGATTTATAGCATCTACCAGAGTTGGCTCGAAGGATGCCATGAAGGGAAGAATAAACTCTTTGGACTGATCATCCTCCAATTTTTTCGTCATGAGTTTCTGAACCTTTATAGCATTTTCCTGAAATGATTTATTATAGTTATATGCATACTTAATGGAGATACCGGTTGCCTGATTACTCATGCATCTGTTACCGTCCTTACGATAGTCTACGGCGTAACCAACATCAGCCTTTCGACCAAGCCATCTGAGAAATGCCGTAGTAATATAAGCAGTAAATCCTATATTCCATTCCTTGCATTTCCCTAACATCATATTAACCTTTTCAGGCTTTATGATATATTCATCGATGGTAGACTCATGTTCTTTCCAATAGGTTTCATACGCCTTATCCATATCAGAATAATTAAAGGATTTCTTCCTCTCATCCTTGTTCCACTTCTTGTTATAGGATTTTGGAACAAATGCCAGTGGCCCCAGTCTATCCCTTTGAGATTTATCATCCAGCGGGCCGGCAGAAATGAGTCTGATATTTGAGAACTCCGGCTTCTCACCGGAAAGAGCCTTCATGAAGCTCTCGATGAAATACACTAAGGATTTCCCATCTCCCCCTAAATGATGCATTAAGAAGATAATACTGCAACCTTCTTCATTCATCTCATAACAAAAAGCTTTAAGAAACTCCCCCTCCTCAATCTTAAAACGGATTTTCTCTTCTCTTTTCAGTATTTGACACCATGATGATTCTTCGAAAAATATCTTGTTGTTTCTACATTTTTGACTATTTGAGGAGGTTACCGGATTTCCTTCTTTCTGTCCTTCAAAGTTTTCATTTTCATAATATGCAGTTCCATCTTCCTCAAGTACCACTCTGCAACCTAATATTTCATAGGCCTTAGTTGCCTCTTCGAAGGCTGAGCGTAAACCATCTTCATTCACATTTCCCTTAATATGAACACGCATAGCTATCACAATACTTACATCAAAAAGATCACTTCTTTCTGTTTCAATCATGTATCTCATGTTACATATCTCCTGATCGCTTTCACCCACTGCTTCATCACAATCTTTGTTGGTGTATATTTTGAATAGATTCTAAAATAACTTGCAAAGACTCCCGGTGTGGAAATATCCTTACCCTTTAGGCAATCCCTCATAGCCTTTTTCACTACCTTTTCAGCACTGATCTTACCGGTATAATGTATCTTTTCGCCATCCTTCTCATCAGGAAGCATCTCCGTATCTATCCATCCGGGACAAACACACGTTACCGTAATCCCACGACTTTTAAGCTCAACACTTACAGCCCTGGAAAGATTTTTCAGAAAAACTTTGCTGGCCGAATACATACTTAGATAAGGATTAGGTTGAAATGAAGATGCTGACGAAACATTTATTATCCTTGCCCCTCTCTTCATATATGGAATGCAAAGCGACATTAGAGCTGCAGGAGCACTACAATTAATCTTGCAAAGTATCTCAATATCTTCCGTACCCTGCTTATCAAAATGACCCATATATCCAATTCCGGCGTTGTTGATCAGAAATCGAACGTCATCAATATCAGCTCGTAATTCTTTCTGTATTTTCTGCTTAATGACTTCAACTCCATCTGTACTAAAATCTGCAATAACAGGACGAATGATAGAATATTTCTTCCTAAGTTCTTCAAGTTTCTTCTCATTTCGTCCTACTGCCCATATCTCATCTATCTCGTCAATTTTTTGTATTTCCTTGATGAATTCCTGTCCAAGTCCGCCGGTAGCACCAGTAACGATTGCAATTTTTGCCATAATGCCTCCCTACTTATCTTTAAGTAATAACCTGTTTAATGTATCCTTTGTAACCAATTTATGATTTTCCATATACAGAAGCTTTAGAGAATTGAGATAAACTATCCCCCAGTAAAGATCGCTTAGATAAACTGCATTTCCCTCTACTACGCTTCCTTCTTTCTGTCCCTGTTTAATAATCTTCGCCAGCTCCTTATACATTTCACTGGAATATATTTCGTCTTCCTTCTCTAAAAGAAGTTGAGTATAAATGATAATTTTCACTTTATAATCATCATCATCTTTCAACTTTTTAATTACCTCTTTAGAGATTCTATCTATCTTTTCCTTTGCCGAAATAGGAAGCTTCGAAAGAATCTTAAGCTTTAAAACCTCTTCCTTATTATCCGCAGCTTTTCTAATTTCCTCGAAGAGCTCTTCCTTGGACTTAAAATATAAATATATGGTACCCTGGCCAATTCCTATATGTTTCGCTAAATCACTCATCTTCGTATCTCCAAAAGCATTTTTAGCAAAATATACAGATGACTCCTTGAGGATTCTATCCCTCATATCCTCTCGCATTTGCTTACATTTCTCTTTATTCTTAGGCATATCAATACTCCTATATATACATCATAGATTTATTCACTGAATAAATATTCACTCATAAATTAGCACCGGTAGTCATCCTTGTCAACATATAAATAAAAAAGTAACTGCTGTCTATTCTATTTTTTCTTGCATCCATGGCTGATTTTATGTAATATTTAAATATAGTGTTCAAATTGTCAGCAAACATTTGCAAGCGTTTGCTAATTGTATTTTTGGCTCTGATATAAAGGATGTGCCTATAAAAAAGATTTTTAGAACTATTGGGTCTATTATGATTACGGTCATGCTTATTTCTATGCTATGGCCAATGGAAATGGGGTTGTCTAAACTATAGAGATGATACAATTTCACGCTGCAGGAGGGTAAAATGTACAAGATAAAAGCTTTTATCACATTTTTGGATAAGCATCCGAAGGCTTCGCTTTTGGCCTTTTTCTGTTCGTTGTTGATCCTTAATCTTATCGGAATACTGTTCATTCGTCCCCAATATATGGATATAGTAAATAAGGTATTTATAAAATATCCTGAATTGTCCGTCAATGAAAAGCTGGAAATAGCAAGAAGTGTTGAACGCAGATTTACTGTCATAACCATTTTCGGCGGCTTTGCATTTGAAGCAATCGCATATTTTCTTTTGCTTTTATGGCGTTTCAGGAAGGATGAAGATGAGAACTTCTTTGACGCATGGAAAAAATTTAAAGAAGAACAGGCAGCAAAGGAATGTACAGAAGCTGTTGATAGATAAAATAATGTTGTGTAAAAAATACAGGTGCAAGTGAAACGAAGAGTACAGTAGGGGAGAGCGGGACGGCCGGAACAATGAGAAAGCTCTATGGAGGAGTTATGGGGCTCGGGGCCTAATGCGTTATGGAACATCTGCTCGAGCCCGTGTAGATTATGATTCTATATAACCTTATTCTTTTCTTCAGGCTTTCAATCAGATCATTCGTTTGTTTTCGCAAATGATGACTGAAAAACTTGATCCGGATGAAGAAGAGATCACGAAGATGATCGATAGTTCCGTGCTTTACATCGTCGATAAAATGTTCAAAGCTGTACATCTCTTTCCCTCATGGTGTATTGCGACAGTTAATTTATTTTTTGTTTCTTTAACAGTTCCTCCACCTCTTCTATCTTCGGCGGATAAAGGGGCAAAGGGAACCTTGATATTGCGACGGCAGAGCATGCGCCGGCAAAACGGACTGTTTCCATGTCTGACATGCCATGCAGCAAAGCATATATGCACCCGGCTTTAAACGTATCGCCCGCCCCGAGGGTACTTTTTACTTCTACATCAAAGGGCCGCATTCTATGGATCTCTTCCTCTCTGCGTCCATACAACATGTCGCCGCTGCCCCGGGTCACTATTGTAAGTCCTTCTGCTTCCGGCATCATCAGCTTTAGTACTTCCTCCGCAGACATTCCTTTATAATGCTCGGAAAGGCATTCCTTGGAAACAACGTTTATCGCTGCATGCCTGTGAAGGTAAGAAGTGTGGGGCGAATCTATTGTTACATAGGGGATTCCGTGACTGACACAGATCTCCGCAGCCCGTCCGGATTGTTCTCCAAAAAAGGGATCGATCGCAGCAACGCGACATCCGACAATATCTTCCTCCTTCGGGTCATTCCACCATTGGCTGCCATCCGAAAAAAGCGTCCGGAACCTTCCCATAGGAGAACGTACAAGCCCTGCGATCACCACATAATCCATTACCCCAGCATCATCCGTAAACGTAAGGGATGACAGATCCACATCCTTTCCGGCATAGAAATCACGGAGCATAGGTGCCACTTCTCTGCCTATATGCGTTCCGTCAATGCGGACAGCAACGCCCAAAGAATCAAGAACCGTTGCGGCAGTTCCTGTCTCTCCTCCCGGAAGGAAGTATTGCTCCTTAATTTCAGAGTACTCATCAGGCTTCAAAAAACCATCCTTCAAAAGAAATGAATGGGTTCCAAGAACCTGTCCAAAAAGATACACCTCTGTTTTCTTCATAATACCTCCTCTTTTTGACACCATAACCCCGTCCCCAAAGGGTCACACTTTTGCCTCATACACCGGCAGGTTCGCCAGCACATCATTGATCGGCGACCAGGAAGAAAGATCGAAGTCCTTCTCATCGTCCTCCGCTTTAAAGGGAGCTTTATCGTTCGGCTTGCTTCGTTTGCCCGCCTCTTTAGTTGTGGTGGGAAGCGCCTGATACTGCTTCGATTTACGAAATTCGGTGGTGACACGGTTGATCGCCGCGGTCAGGAACTCGCGATCCGGGTCCTTGTCAGACACGCCGGACGTGGCCTGCGAAATGATGCGATTGGCCTCCTCCTTGCTTTTCGCGTGCTTCAGCTCATTTTCAACAGTTTCCGCCATCTTCTGAGCACGTAGCGCGCGGGCATATAAATTCCGGTCCGTGCACTTCAGGAAGCTCAATTCCTTTTCACTAAGCTTTTTGCCGGACCTGAGCTTAGCCATTATCTTCCTGAGCTGCTCCGCCTTCTCCTCTTCCGAGATTTTCGGCGTATCATTCGTTTCTTTCATAATGCGATCGCAGTTCTCTTTTAAAGTCGTTGCAGCTTTGATTTCCAAGTTTTTCGTTATCATTTTCATATTTTTTCACCCAAAAAAGCTTCATATTCAAGTTTCTTCACCGATAAAGAACGGCTTCATTTTGAAAATTCTTCCCCAAAAAAAGCATCATTTTCAAGTATCTTCCCTGAAAATGATGCCATCCTTAGCTGTCTCTTTATATATCGTCATTTTACCGATTATATTAACCTTTTTTCAAACCACAAAACTCACTTTCCCTCTCCCAACATCTTCGTTTTACCCGTCATCGCTCCTCTAAAGTATAAAAATCATGGAAATGTAAAACATTTCCATGATCAATCAAAACAAACTTATTCTTGCTTAGCGTTAAATAAGACAATTAGAATGCCAAATTCAAATAGCCAATATGTTTGCATTGTGGTTTGTGTGAGGTTTTATTGAATCAACCCGCAAACTTTTCGCACCTGTCCACACTCAAAATCCCATCGTGCAGCAGCCTTCCCGCTACCACTCCGGGATGAACTCCGATAGATTTTGCAAAAGCAGCTATCTCATCGTCCGAGGTGTTTTTTGAAGGTGCAAACTTACGCAGTTCTTCTGCCGGGATCAGGTAATTAGCAGCAAATTTATAAGCGTCTGCATCCAGCATCTCTTTTTTTGAGTAACTTATGTATGTTGTTTTAATCTTTTTCTGCAAAATGCATCGTATCTCGCTAAACAAAAGGAGCCAAAAGGCATATGCCTCTGTGTTGCTTTCATTCATGGCTAATATGGCCTTATTCTCATTCAGCCATTTTACTGCGCCGTTTATTTCCGATTCTTTCAACTCCGGAAGTAATACAAATGCTACTCCGCAATCAGCAAAAATCTTTTTCATTCTCGGCAGAAAACCGTTGGGTTTTTGTACTGTCATACTTCTGAGCTCAGGCAAAAAAGATTTAAGCATCTCGGGATCATATGCCTGAGTTTCAATCTTCTGTGAAAAGTTAATAGCGGTCTGCAACCATGCTTTTGAGTTTAAAATAGTCCGTTCATCTTTTACACTTGCAGCCTTCTCAATATCCGTCAGGAAGTTTGGATCGAGCATTATTCTTAAATCCGATACTTTAAAAAATCTGCAAAGGTCCTCGATTTTTTTGCTTTCGTTACTGGTCTTTCTCAACCCTGCATTATTTATGAAATACGCGTAATTAATCAGTCTCAAAAGACGCGCCTGTTCATCGGAATCTTTATTCTTCTGTATTTCAATCAGTTTCTTATCATATGTGCTTTGCAAATTCAACCACAGTTCTTCATCCGTTCCGGTCATAACAGACAGTTTCTTAGCAAGATCGTTTGTAATATTTGCCTGACCATTGACCAAGCAACTCAACGTTTTCGTGTTGGTTCCGATGCGCATGGCAAACTCAGCCTGAGTTATCCCCATTTCCTCAATAATCTCAGAAACATAATATCCGGGATGGAACGCCAACAAATCCTTGTATTCTTTTACATTACTCATAATGATTTGACACCTCCGTCACCTTAATTATTTTAATAGCCCTGCACTCGGAAAGAACATCTCCGTCAACAATTTCGCCGCCATTAATGTCACACGGGATCAAAGTAACTCTATACCCGGTATTTCCAATCCTAATACTCCACTCTTTCTTTCTGTTCCCTTTTAATCGTTCAAGCCGAAACGGCCTATAGTTTACAATACTGCAGAACGAATCCGCGTTCAAGATAAAGTTTTCTGCCGCTGCCAGCTTAATTTTGACCTGTTCGGGATACCTCCATTGTTTCTTATATTCAGAGCAGAATTGCTTCTTCACAGTCTCGTTTCTATAACATATATGCATTCCCTGTCAGTCCGATTCCACCTCTCAATTTTCTGTTACCTTTTAGGTAATCAAAATATAACATGCGTGCACCTGTCTGTCAACTTTTTATTACCTTTTGGGTAATAAAAAATATGAGCTTCAGCCATCCTTTGCCTGAAGCCCACCTGTGCAATATTAAATCTATCTGCATATGAACATTCCGTAGTCTTTGGGATGATCTACAGCTCCGTTGAGCGCATGTTCCGCAAGTGAGTCAACGGGGACGTTTCATTTCGACTCATCATGCCCACTCGCATCCTATAAGACACCATGACCCCGTCCCCCTGAGTCATTATTCCACGGAATAGAGTGTGTTCTTCTCAAACAATCCAATTGCAAATCCCATTCGCATGAATAATGGCATATGTTCATACGCCCGGAAGCTGGTGCGCTCAAATAATTCTTCCAGCGTCAGCACTTCGTAATAGCCATAGGGATTTGCAACCGTAATCGTATCATTTGGAATGTCAGCGCCTACAATCAAGGAATAATGCAGCGTCCATTCATCCCCATACATCGCCGCCCATTCAAAGGGAACCGGCTTGCCGGATTCTAAGGTGTCATACATGATATCGATAAACTCGGTATTCTTCACGTACTTGTGCATGGTCGTGGTATATTCCGGGAACTGCTTGTTCATCTCCTTGCAAAAATTTTTGCCGATGGAAGTTACAACTGTTCCGTATTCATCGAAGAGACTATCCTCTGTCACATTTCCCCCATTCCATGCAGAGAACATCTCAATGACCGCATACCCACAAGAAATGTGTTGCTGAATCACTTCCACGTCAGCTCCCTTTACCGGATTCTGATACTTCGGATCCGTATACACCGCCGAATAATCGTCCTGCGTTAGTGTAGTACGAATGCTGACAATTAGGAGCAATACAAGGGGGATTGCTACCAACACTGCTAAGATTATTCCTGTGATTTTTGCTGTTTTTTTCATCTTTCTTCCTTTTCTTTCCTTTATTCCGGTCCCCGTCCCCAGGGGCCATCTCCCTACAATCCGGAATCTGCAAATTTCTTTTAAAGACCTTTCTTTATAAAATATGTCTGAAGAAAACGCCTCATATGTTGAACTGCATTGTAGTTAATCCCCAATTCAGAATTCTCATTGTCAAAGTACAATGTTTTTACACTCGGTCCAGGGGATGGCTCAGGATAAAATCCTTCTTCAAGCCAGACCTCATAATCTGCACCATTATCTATCAATAAATCCATAATATATCCTAATTGTTCTCTAACCTTTTCTTGTGAAAATGGATAGATTTTTTCATTTTTCATTATAGAATCTGCATGATGCAGGCTCCAGTTCAATGCGCTCAAGCCATGGGATGCTCTTTTATTGATGTCTGCACCTTTGATGATGAGCTTTTTTAATAATTCCAAAGCTTTGTCTGATTTATCAAATCTATTCTGCACCTCTTTCTGCGTCGCAAATTGATTGATACAAAGAACATCGATGGTTGCCGTGATTGCATCAAACAGCACTGGTGCTCTTAGACCGGAATCATCGTCTTCAGCCTCCATAAAATCAACATCTATGCCTTTTTCAATCAGATAATCTGCAATATCAAGTTTTCCCGTCTTGAATGCCACTTGAAGCAGTGACTGACCATGGTCTTTCTTAGGTTGAGGTCCTGCAATACTATTTAACAAGTCAGGTTTTTTTTCAATAATATTTTTTACTTCTTCCAAATTATCCTGTCTAATTAATTCGAATAATTTTTTCATCTTTTTTTCTCTTCCAAATAATTCATTTTATTATATTTCATTAATAAGCAAATCTCGATTTGTCATCGTCCATAAAACTGAAAGTTAATCTGTTTAGAAAAACCGAAATTTTATCTGTAACTTAAAGTTTTATCACTCTTTTATATAGATTACTTCAAGATCTCCATCTACAAAGCCAGCGCCAACCCCGTTAAGTGCTTTAAGCTTATCTTTATAGCAGCCTTCTTCTAGATATTTATTTAGCATTTTAACGATTGTCTCAAATGCATCTTCCCATTCATAGTTTTCATTCCAAGCAAAATTTTTTTCTCTAGAGCCAAAGTGTGTTATTTCGTCACAAGCCCAGTCATCATCTTCTTCATCAAAGGATGAAGTACCTACAGCTTCTACTGACCAGTTTCCATCTCCATCGTCATAAATGTTAAAAGCCACAGCCACAACGCCTTCTGGGATATCATTTTCTAAAATAATATTAACCCATTTTTCAAAATCATCATACATAAATAACCCTCATCTCTTTATTCAGCAAAACCGGAATAAACCTTTACAAGCCACTGCTTTACTATACCATAAATTAAAGGTCCTTAACAGTTCCAAACAAATAAAAGATTTACATATCCCTTATTGAGTCAATAAATATGTGATATCTCATCATCTTCTGTTTTTTTAATAATACCCCCTGTTCCTCTTACAACTTCTTACATATGCTCGCCCGGCACTGTATATAAGATGAACTATAATGTTAAGCCAGATAAGATTAATCGATAGGATTGATGTGATTTCTTCTGCAAAGAAGATTGTTATAGCAAGTGCGATTACTGCAACCCACATGGATATATGATCTGCTATTTCTTCTTTGTACCATTCGATGTATTTCCTTCCAGTAAAGTAGATTATCAGCCCAGGGACACCGCATATCAAGGTCATAATGATTACTATAATCATGTAGTGTAGTATCTGCTGCATAACATAAACTTCGACTTCATTTGCAGCTCTGGCACACCACATTCCAGCTGAGAATGCGCTCGTTG
>JAEEGK010017219.1_pt1 | contig 15786 bp, 10 predicted proteins | sample 8958771 | NCBI WGS metagenome assembly JAEEGK01 (sample SAMN16246547, study PRJNA631951) | gut metagenome | biome: gut microbiome; feature: rumen; material: SC-attached | host: Bos | place: Iran: Karaj | collected 2018-10
AACATATTCTTTTTCTCCTTCCCATTAAAAAAAGCTTGTTATTCTACTCGGCGCTCTTTGGTGTCTCGGGGAATATTATCTTGTTAACAAAGAAGAATACCACCATTGACACTCCGCCGTTTAAAACCGTAGTTCCGATATTGTAAACCCATGCAGGAACGAACTTTCCTGCAACAGCTACCCAGATGCAGTTGATGGAATTTACTATGCAGGTTATAACGATAAATGCCAGCACATACCATGCAATCTGCTTTCCCGGCTTGTCGTGATTTCTAAACACGAAGAGCTTCTGGATAGGGAAATTTATACACTCGCCGATGATCATTGCGATCATGTAGGCTGTGAAGTAAGCAAGTCCGCCATGAGCCTGGTCATATCCCAGGATGTTCCACTGGAAGGTCTCTCCGAAGAGTGTCAGCGGAATTCCCGGCCAGCCAAAGCTGCGATCTCCAAGAAAGGCAAATGCAGCCGGCAGGAATGTGAGCAGCAGGTACTTAAATACCGTGATGGCGTTACTTACGATAACGAAGAGTCCGCCCTCTCTTACCCACTTGGCTACGGCAGGATGCTTTGTAGCAAAATCATTCCAAAATTTCATTTCTTAAATCCCTCACTTTTTCATCTTTGCCTCATAGGCTTTGTTCTTCTTGCTGTTTCTAAAGTATCCGCCTATTACGGCTCCAAGTCCCTTAAAGAAGTGTCCGTTCACAAGATTTACGATTCCGTCCACCATCTCCATGCTAACGGCTCCGCCGGTCATCTTGGCCATAGCCCTGAAAGGCATGTTATAGATGAAAAGAGTGTTCAGATCCGGGATACCTTTTTCGTCAGCCTTTTTCTTCATGGCTGTCAGGCGCCCATAAGCAAATCTCGCAAGTCCGCTCTTTGCGTAATACATCTGGCACAGAGCATCGTTCCTTGTGAGCTCTCCGCTCCACTTTCCATCAGGTATCGGTCTTCCAAGAAGCTCCTCAAATTCTGAGTCCTTAACATTCTCAATCTTACCTGTGTAGTAGGAAGCCATCTTCTCTTTTGCATAAGGGAAATCCTGTGTAGTTCCTTTGATCTCAACATCAGCACACGCTCTGATATCTGCGCTGCTGCTTCCAATCATCACCCTGTACTTTCCGCCTTCAACTTCCCATTTACCGGTCTTTACGTTGTAATAGCGGAATGATTTATCGTCAAAAGAGATTGTGACCTTCTGACTTTCACCGGCTTTCAAATAAACTTTCTTAAAGCCCTTTAGCTCTTTTGCAGGTCTGAAGACCTTTCCGTCCGGAAGGGATACATAGAGCTGTGCTACTTCTGCTCCGTCCTTATCACCTGTGTTTGTTAAGGTAAAAGACACTCCGCTTTCATCTGCTGTAACGTCTGTATATAAGAAGCTCGTGTATGAGAGTCCGAAACCAAAAGGATAAAGCACAGGAACATCAGCTGTGTCATAGTATCTGTAGCCTACGTAAAGGCTCTCTCTGTACTCTGAGTTCCTCTCCTGGCTTGGATAGTAGCGGTAAGCAGGTGTATCCTCATGTCTTCTCGGTATTGTCTCTGAGAGCTTTCCGGAGGGATTGACCGCTCCTGTAAGGATATCCAGAGTAGCTCCCGCTCCTGCCTGTCCGTTTAAGTAACAGTGGAGAAGCGCCTTGAAGTAGTGGTGCCAGGGCATCTCGATTGCTGAGCCTGCGCTGATAACACCTACGAGGTTTGAATTGACCTGTCCAAGTTCCTGAAGAAGATTTATCTGATTCTGAGGAATTCTCATATGAGTTCTGTCCATTCCCTCAGATTCCGAGTTCTCATTAAGTCCAAAGAAGAAAAGAACTATATCAGCCCTTGAAGCAAGATCAAGCGCTTCCTTTTTGGTCTGCGCATCCTCTTCTCCGCTCCTTGAATATCCGCGGCTCATGCCCACAACCTGAAGGTCATAGCTTTTAACCATCTCCGAAACAGTCTCAACCTTGGTCGGATTAACAAGTGAAGATCCTGCTCCCTGATATCTTGGAACAAAGGCGAAGTCGCCGATTATTGCAACCTTGGCTCCCTTCTTAAGAGGAAGGATATTATCTTCATTCTTTAACAGGATCGCGCTCTCAGCTGCTGCCCTTCTGGCAATATTATGATGCGCATTCTTATCAAAATCTTCTTTTCTGCCCTTTGCATTTGCAGATAGAGTAATAACTGCATCCAGGAGCTCATCTACTCTCTCATCAAGGTCTTTTTCCGAAATCTTGCCGGAACCTACCGCTTCGACAAGCTCTCTTGCTGAATCAAGACCAGGATTTGGCATCTCGAGGTTTGAACCTGCTGCAACTCCGAGGGCGTGGTCATTACTTGCACCCCAGTCGGTAATTACGATTCCGTCAAATCCCCACTCATCTCTGAGGATCTCTTTTAACAGATGTTTATTCTCATTGGCGTAGGTGCCGTTGACCTCGTTGTAAGCCGACATGATTGTCTTAGCTCCGCCCTCTTTAACTGCTATTTCAAAGCCTGTGAGGTATATCTCTCTTAAGGTTCTTTCATCCACAACGGAGTTCATGGCCATTCGGCGAAGCTCCTGTGAATTTACCGCAAAGTGCTTGGGGCAGGCATATACGCCCTGTGACTGGATTCCTCTCACATAGGAAGCTGCCATCTTGCCTGCAAGGTACGGATCCTCTGAGAAATATTCGAAGTTCCTTCCGCAGAGAGGACTTCTCTTTATATTAAGACCGGGTCCCAAAAGAACGTTCACGCCCAGTGCCATAGCCTCTTCTCCCAGTGCATCACCAAGGGTTTCGCCCAGGTCCTCGTCCCAGCTGTTTGCAATTGTGGCTGCTGTAGGGAAGCATGTGGCAGGAAGTGACTCGTTAAGTCCAAGATGGTCTCCCGCTCCGGCCTGCTTTCTTATACCGTGAGGTCCGTCTGAACAAAAGATTGAAGGAATTCCTACTCTTTCAAAATCTCTTGTCTCCCACTCGCCCTTTCCGCTAAGGAAAGCTGCCTTCTCTTCTATTGTCATTTTTGAGATAATGTCCTGATGTTTCACGATCTTACTCCTTTCTCATGACTCTATCCTAGCACGCAAAAAAAATCGTGCCGTTTTTGTCACAAACGGTACGATTTTTGTCATGAACGGTAATTAAATTATCTGGAATGCTTTTCCTTCTTTTCCTCGTACATGGCGTCATCCATGCGCTTTAGGAAGTTATCGATGGAGTCGTGAGCCGGCTCATAAATGCTGCCCCCAAGAGATAATGAGAGCTTATATCTTCTCTCCTCAGTTTCATTGAAAAGTTTTAACTCGTCCCTGATGCTGGTGATAATGCTCTGAAGCTGTTTCTCTGAGACTCCCTTGATAAGAATTATAAACTCATCTCCGGCAAATCTCAGTGCCACTGCCTTGTCAGGCTTTCCGAAAGTAATGATTCTTGCCACATCTATCAGGGCTTCATCACCATAGGAATGTCCGTAGGTATCATTGATCTGTTTAAAATAGTCCACATCGATCATGATTCCGCCAAGGTTGTTTTTCTCCCTTGTGCTGGTCTCAAGCAAATAGTCAAGATAGGCTCTGTTGTATAGTCCCGTCAGCTTATCGAGGTATGAAAACTCGTTCTGAATGGACATATAGATTGCTGTAAGTCCTACTGCTGTTGAAATCCACATCAGTGATACTCCGTAGAGCAGTACCTGTACAGCGCATCCGATGATGATCGGACCAATCATAAGATAGAGCGGGAAAAATCTGATCTTTCCATATTTATGTTCATAGCCCTTGTAAATAAAGACGCTTAAAATTACATATCCGATATCAACAATGTAGTAAACATAGCTAAATGGCAGTCTATGATACACATTCATTTCATCAATCTTAAAGATGATCGGAATGAACATGTTTACCAGTGCTATAAGTGCCATGATCACTGCCGGTATGAACACATAGGTATATAGCTTTTTCACTCTGGCCATGGACCGGTACAACTTGAGATCCTCATAAAGGCACCAGGAAGCGATAAAAAGAGGATTAGCCACAAAGCATAACGTGTTGGTCAGCAAATTGACCACCCTCATTCCGGGACCGCTTAGCCCATCCACATAGAAAGATACAAAGTCCACAGCGCATGCCACCATGGTAAGAATAACTATTACTGTATATATCCTGAATTCCGGGTGTTTATCGTCCGATAGCCTGATCCTGCTGCTGATAAGAAGAGCAATGAGCAGTATTAAACCCATAAAATCAGATGTTGCTACAGCTCCTATATTCATAAAGTGCCTCCGCGAGGTATTAAAATCTTAAGCTCAAACCAGTTCTTGTTTACGTCAAAAGTGACAGTTCCATGATATTTATCGACAGTATAGCGTATACTCTTTAACCCAAAACCGTGACTTGTTTTATCGGCTTTTGTTGTCACAGGGTAACCATTCTTTATCTTTATCTGGTTTTCACAATAGTTATTTATCTGTATTATAACAAAATTCTTCTTCGTAGACACTGACAAATGAATGAGTCTCTTTTCCGGATCATCTATGAGAGACACGCTCTCAATGGCGTTATCAAGGGCATTTCCGAAGATCGTACATATATCTGCCACATGCATGAAATCCAGAATATTGCCATCCGCAACACAGGTCACCTTGATGTTGTTAGCCCTGCAGTTCATCATCTTACCTGCAATCAGCGTATCCAGAACGCTGTTTCCTGTCTCAAGTTCAGGGCTGTAAGACTCAAGCTCCTGCTCCATGTCATCGATCCACTTCTGTCGCTGTTCATCACTCATCTCCGCACGCAGTCCCGCGATCTGATGCTTAAGGTCATGGTACTTCACATTGATCATGTCAAAGGTGGTCTGGTAGTTTCTGTACTTATCGTACTGGGCCTTTAACATTGAGTGGATGTTACTCAGCTCTTTTTCCGCAAGGAGCTCACAGATACGGCTCTGGTAAACGTATAGGATCATGATTCCCGCAACGTCAACAAGAGTCCTTATGTAGAATACATCAGCAGCAACACCTGCAGAAAACGGAGTATTTGAGAAAATAAAGCTGAGGTTACTGAAGGCAAAGACAGCCGCAGCAATGACCACTGCTGCAAACAGTTCATGATTGTTTATCTCCAGCTGGAAGATTCCCCTCGTAATGCTCTTTTCCATATGATGAGCCCAGATATAAACAAAAGCATACACAACAACGAGGATGATGATCTGAAATATCTGCGAGTCATTTATCCTGACAAAAAAGCATGCCAGCTGCCACTCCAGGGACGCAGCAAGCTCTGCCAGAAGAAACGCCCTTGCGCAGTAATAGCCGACGACATTTACCGTATCCTCGCAGACGCTGTACATGAATACGAACATAAAAAACACAGCCATCAGCATGCAGGGAACCCACATGAACAGCGGAAGGTCTTTTGTAAACACGAGAAAAAGAGACTGCACAATGAGTGCAATTACTGAGATCAATATAAATTTGTTCCTGCTCACCTTGCGCTTAAGGACAAGGCAATATATAAAACAGGCCAGCCACTCTGCTATGGCTGTGTATAGTCTTGGTATATCCTGATAATAATTTTCCATATTATGATCCTGCCATGTAATCCGTCAGTGCCGTCATGAAGTCGTTTTTCCTGGCGCGGCTGATAAGGAGCTGCTTACCTGCTATGATGCACGCGCCTTTCTCAACGCCGTCCACATACTTGAGGTTCACAATATACCCCTTGTTACTCCTGAAGAAATTGTAAGGTGCAAGCTGCTGCTCAAAGTCCGAGAGCTTGGCTCTTATGGTAAACTCTCCTGCCCCGGTGTAGAAATTTAAGTTATGTCCCTGGCTCTCTATATAAAAGATATTGTCGATATCAAGCTTTTTTACGCCGGAGGACATCTCTATGGAAATGATGTTGGAATCCTCTTTTTTGACCCTACCAAGTGCTCTGTCGAGCTTCTGCGAAAAGGCAAAGTAACTCACGGGCTTAAGGACATAGTCAAGGGCATCAACCTGATACCCTCTTATGGCATAGTTAGTCATGTTGGTGATAAACATGATGACCACGTTCTGATCAAGCTTTCTGATTTCCTCCGCCGCCGTCATGCCGTCCATGAGCTTCATCTCTATGTCCATCAGAATGATATCAAACTGACCCTTATAGCCGTTTGTTATCTCATCTCCGTCCTTAAACCTGGTAATCTTGAAATAATTACCGCTCTCCTGCTGATACTTATTCACAAACTCGATAAGCTGCTCAGCATAAGAATCCTCATCCTCTACGATTGCAAGATTTATCATCCGTAATCTCTCCTGTCTCTGTTACGAATTATTATACACTATTTGTGTCTTTTTATGGCAGAGGTATAGCAAGGTGAACACAGTGGCAAAAGTCCCGATCGGTGGCCGGCCAGCCTTATATGCACAATTTTTGCTCATTTAAACCGAGCACTCCGTAAAGCCCAGGGCAGCAATCTCTGCGTGTGGGACACTTGAGATTACTTGGTCTTTACTCCATGGTTTAACAAATCGCAAAATATTGTGCATATAAGGCTGACCGGCCACCGAGTGGGACTTTTGATTCTACGTTTTTCTCTTGCTATAATGTGTGTATTATGAAGATGCAAAATACATTGTACATCATGAATATAGATTTACTTGAGGATCAGGCACAGTTTGATCTCTGGTATGATAAGATGCCGGACTTCAGGAAAAGGAAAATTGATGCCCTGAAGCCTCATCGTTCTAAGCTGTTATCTCTCGGAGCCGGAATGCTTTTGGACAAAGCTATGAAAGATTGTGGTTTTGATGATTATGAGATAGAGCTCATGGAAAATGAAAAGCCACATATTAAAGGACGCGGGGATGTCTTTTTTAACATATCCCACTCAGGCGAAATGGTTGTTCTTGGCATCTCAGATAAAGAAATCGGTGTGGATGTCGAGAAGGTCAAGCACTTTAAGGAAAGCCTGATTAATTATGTATTTATGCCACAGGATCAGGATTTGGCAAAAGAGCTGATGATAAGCGAAAGTGACATGGACAAAGTATACACGAGGCTCTGGACCGTAAAAGAGAGCATCATGAAATACAGTGGAATGGGAATATCCCTAAGTCCAAAGAACATTCTTTTGAGGCTTGAAAACGGCAAAATAAAGGCCTCATCAGCCGCGTGCGACTGTGAGGCGCTTAATCTGTTACCATATGAAATCGATGATTATCAGATAACTATCTGTTCAGAGTACGAAGATTTTACTCTCCTGAAGCCATTTTGAGTTCTTCTTCGTGGAGCTCCTGAATCTCATCTACTGCGGAAAGCATGGGTTTAACGTGCTTTCCTTTTATTCTTCTGTCAACATAGTTCTGTGTTATCTTCATTACTGTTCCCGAAAGAGCAAGAACACCTATAAGGTTTGGAATGGCCATCATTCCGTTGAAGGTATCTGAAAGATCCCAGGCAAGTGTAAGGTCCATGGTTGCACCAACCATGATGAAGATTACGAATATCAGCTGATAGATCTTGGCTGACCTGGTACCAAAGAGATACTCAAAAGCCTTGCTTCCGTACTGGCTCCAGCCAAGTACTGTTGAGAAAGCAAAGAACAGGATCGCAATGGCGATAAATGCTGCTCCGGCACGACCGTATACAGTTGAGAATGCCTCTGCAACAAGAGCTGTTGATACTGAATCGGAAATAACTTCACCGGTATCAAGATTAACAAGTCCGCTGGAAAGAACAGCGAAAGCTGTAAGGGAACATACGATGATGGTGTCTGCAAATACCTCGAAGATTCCCCACATTCCCTGAACTACAGGCTCTCTTACGTTTGAAGAGGAGTGAACCATAACGGAAGATCCAAGACCTGCTTCGTTTGAGAATACGCCACGCTTCATTCCCCACTGCATAGCATAGGCAACTCCGCTTCCTACGATTCCGCCACCAACTGCTCTCATGCCGAAGGCACCCTTGATTATTGATGCAAATACAGCACCTGCTTTATCAAAGTTGAGAACAATGATAACAATCGTGCAAACCAGGTAGATCAATGCCATGAAAGGCACCAGTCTCTCGGTTACTGATGCGATTCTCTTAAGGCCGCCCACGATAACAAGTCCTGCAAGTGCCATAAGGAGTGCACCTGTGAAGACATGTGGAATTCCAAAGGCTGAATTCATGTTGACCGCAATTGAGTTGATCTGACTCATGTTGCCGATACCAAAGGAAGCTATTACACAGAACAAGCTGAACATTACTGCCAGAGCTGCACCGATATGGCCAAAGCCCTTCTTGGAGCCAAGGCCGTACTTAAGGTAGTACATGGCGCCTCCGCACCACTCATTGCGCTCGTTCCTTCTTCTATAGTAAATACCAAGGACATTTTCAGAGAAGTTGGTCATCATTCCGAAGAATGCTACGACCCACATCCAGAATATCGCTCCGGGACCACCTGAAAGAATAGCCGCTGCAACACCCGCGATATTACCTGTTCCGATGGTTGCTGCAAGCGCGGTGCAAAGACTCTGGAACTGAGATATCTGCGTGTCATCTTTGCCTGTGTGGGCTGTGACATGCTTATCCTTAAAGATTCCACCGATAGTACTCCTGATCCAGTGCTTAAAATGTGAGATCTGGAATACCTTTGTAAGAATTGTCATAAGGATGCCGGTTCCTACAAGCAGAATCAGCATGGGAAGTCCCCAGACAAAACCGTTTACAGCATTGTTGACGTTCTCAACGTTACTTAGTAAATTGCCCATATACATCTCCTCCTAAAACCACGATAAAACAAAAAGGCGCACGAAATGAATCGAAACGCCTTTGTTTTGAGATAGTATATCATACTGCACTGCATTAAAGCAATAAAGATTTTTAATTAATCATCAAATAGTGGTGTGGAGAAATATCTTTCTGCCGTATCAGGTAACACGGTCACTACTGTCTTGCCGGGGCCAAGCTTTTTAGCAAGTTTCATGGCTGCTGCCACATTGGTTCCGCTGGATATTCCGCACATAAATCCCTCAAGTCTTGCAAGGTCCTTGGATGTATTGATGGCTTCATCATCAGTTACAACACAGATATGGTCGATAATGGACTGGTTTAAGATATCGGGGATAATGCCGTCGCCGATGCCCATCTGCATATGGGTTCCGATGTTGCCACCTGCAAGGATAGCAGCGTTTTCTGGCTCGGCTGCCCATATCTCGATATCCGGGTATTTCTCTTTTAACACTTCACCTATACCTGTGAGGGTTCCACCGGTGCCGATTCCTGAGCAGAAACCGTGGATAGGTCTATCTGCCTGCTCAAGGATTTCAAGCGCTGTACCGTTCTTGTGTGCAAGGGTATTGTTGGGATTTTCAAACTGCTGAGGCACAAAGACCTTTGGATTCTCATCGCGCATTTTAAGAGCAGTCTTAAGGCACTCGTCTATACATTTGCCTATATCGCCGTCGTCATGGATAAGAACAACCTCTGCACCGTAATGCTTAATGAGCTTTCTTCTCTCCTCGCTGACAGAGTCGGGCATGATGATTATGGTCTTATAGCCTCTGACTGCACCAACCAGCGCAAGGCCGATTCCCTGATTGCCACTGGTAGGCTCAACAATTATCGTATCCTCATGTATAAGTCCCTGCTTCTCAGCCTCTACTATCATGTTAAGAGCAGTTCTGGTCTTGATGGATCCGCCGATATTGACCCCTTCAAACTTAACCAGTATCTCGGCGCTGTCCTCTCCTGCCATCCTTCCAAGCTTAACCAGCGGAGTATTTCCGACTGCATCAAGTACATTCTCATAAACCATGTGAGCGCTTCTCCTTCCAACAAATACCTATGCAAAGAATAATACAACAAAAGGCTGAAACCATCTAGATTTCAGCCTTTTATAAAGAGCAGGGGAAGCAGGATTCGAACCCGCATGAACGGTTTTGGAGACCGTGATACTAGCCATTGTATGATTCCCCTATTCCGTATCAGCGCATGAGCGCGTCAACGAAAATTAGTATAGCATGCCATATCAAGTTTGTAAATAAGAAAAATACATTAAATAATTAGCAGATTTACGCACATAAAACCCAATATTCCACTCGAATTTAGATTGCGTGCAAGATGTTTACATGTCCCGGATGTCTTTACCCCCTCTCCTGCCACAAATTCTGCTCAAAATTTAGATTGTGCGCAAGTCTTTTACATGTCCCGGAGGCCTTTTCCCCCTCTCCTGCCACAAAATCTGTCTAAAATTTAGATTGTACACAAGGCATTTGCATGTCCCGGAGGCCTTTACCCCCTCTCCTGCCACAAAATCTGCCTAAAACCAAGATTCTGTGCAAGACATTTGCATGTCCCGGAGGCTTATTCCCCCTCTTCTGCCACAATTCAGTCCGGATTCAGATTAAATTCGGAACTTACGCATCTTCTAAGAGAAGGAATAATCCAGAGATTACTGCATTACAGCCTTATCCCCTATCAGAATCAGAGACTCTTTACGCTGTCTGTCTTGAAGATGAACTTAACGCTGCTGTTCTCTTCTTCGCTTGATCCGCCGAAGCTGTTGTAGCCCTTGCCGGCCTCCTGGATTGCGCTCATTCTATCTGCGAAATCTGAAAGGTCACCGTCGAATGCTTCGTAAAGTCTCTTGATTCCTTCTTCATCAAGCTTTACCACACCGTCGAGGAGCTGCTGCATACCGTCCTCAAGTGTTACAACACCATCATCGAGCTGCTTAGCGCCGTCATTAAGTTCTTTTGCACCATCATTGAGGTCGCCTGCGCCCTTTAAGAGCTCCTTAGCTCCGCTGTTTAACTGACCTGCGCCATCATTGAGTTCTACTGTTCCGTCGCTGAGCTTGTTTGCTCCGTCAGCAAGCTTGTTTGCACCATCGTTAAGTTCGCCGTTCTTTGAAACGAGAGTACCGGTTCCTGCTGCAAGCTTGTCAGCACCTGCGCTGATCTCCTGAAGTCCTCCGTCCAGCTGTGAAACTCCGCCGTATACCTGGTTAGCACCATCTGCAAGAGCTTTAGTTCCATCCATAAGCTCTACGGCCTTTGAGTCAATTGTTGTCATGATGCCTGCAAGTTCCTCAGGGTTAAGACCGATATTTCCAAGACTTGCAAGTGTTTCTTCAATTGCTTTAATTGCAGCATCTGTAGCACCTACAAGCTGTTCATACTGTGAAACGGCTCCTACTCCTGTTTTAAGAGAAACGACACCATCTCTGTACTGCTTAGCTGCATTATAGTAAGACTGCATTCCATCTGCTGCTGCCTTAGCCTGCTCTCCGTAGGTCTTGGCTTCTGTCTGCGCCTCAACAAGCTGTTTCTGTAGTTCTTCGATAATTGCTTCATACTTCTTTGCGCTCATCTCACCGTTAGATTCTGAAGCAGGAGATGTTGTAACTACTGTATCATCACCTTCAGGCTCTACATTAGTAAGATCAAGAGTTGTTGTTGCAGGTGTGTCAGCCTTAGGTGCCTCTTCCTCAACAATGGTAACAGGCTCTGTTACAACCGGCTCTGTAACCTCAGGCTCTTTATCATCCTCAGTAATTGTATCTGTCTCAACTTCCTGTACAAGTTCATCGAAGTTATCCGGTGTATCTACACTGCCTGTTTCAGTAGTCTCAGTAGTATCTGTGCTTGCCCCTGTCTGAGCAGTATTTCCACCCTGGCTTGTCTGACCAGCCTGATCTGTTGCAGATTCATCCTGAGTAGGCGGAGCAGGAAGCTCCGGTGTATCCTCAGCAGCTGCTGCCAGAGTTGCCTGTGCACCAAGTACAAGCTTTGTAGCATCCTCAGCAGATACCTCATGGCCTGCCATCATAGCCATCATCTCTGCAACATCTGAATCCCAACCCTGTCCTGTTGCAAGGAAGTTCTGAGTCTTAACAAGCTTAGCTCTCTTTGCAGTAAGAGCTGTAACATTAGCATTCATTGCCTCTGTAAGTCCGTTGATCTTGGTCTTGTAAGCAGGAAGAAGCTGTCCAATACCGCCTACCTTTTCATTCATCTTTGTAGCGCCTTCTGCAAGCTGCCCTGCTCCGGCCTTAAGTGCCTCTGATCCCTGTTTCGCTGTATTTACGCCCTTTGAAAGAGCTACAGCACCGTCATTAACCTGTGAAACACCGTTTGTATAAGCAGAGATACCATCTCTGAGTGTAGCTGTTCCGCTTGCAAGTGTGCCTGCTCCGTCGCGAAGTGTTACTGTTCCTTCGTAGAGCTTACCTGTTCCGTCAGAGAGTGTTCCTGCTCCGTCGTAGAGCTTGCCTGTTCCATCATAGAGCTGTGTTGTTCCGTCATAGAGCTTGCCTGTTCCATCCTTAAGCTCTACTGCGCCGTCATAAAGAGCCTGTGCTCCGTCAACCAGCTTGTTTCCACCGTCATTAAGGTCTCCCATATCGCTCTTTAAATCAGCGATCTTATCAGAACCTGTAATGTCAGTGAGGCCGAAATCTGAGAGGATATCTGAGCTTGCCATAGTGATGGTCATACCAAGCTCGAAATCTGATGTATCTGCTGTGATCTCAAAAGAGTTTGAGAGCTTCTCTTTTATCTCATCGGCATCATCAAGCTTATCCCACTTATCTTCAGAGATATCAAGACTCTCCTTAAGTCCGGGAAGTGCAACACCCATAACAACGTAGTTGCCACCTTCTGAAATAACCTTACCGTTTGAGATCTCAACATTTGTGAACTTGTCGGCATCAAGCATCATTCCGGATACCATTGCAAATGGTGTGTAGACCTCGATGTCTTTTCCGTCAACATTTACTGTCTGTTTGGCGTTGTTTTCATACTCGAAACGGATTGTTACTCTTCCGCTCTTTCCGGCAAGTTCCTCGGGAGAAATCTCTTTTCCGTCAAGTGTATATGTGATCTTCATGTTTACAGGAAGCTCTTTTTCTGTAGTTCCCTGATAGAAAATGTCTGACCCTTCTGCATCCCAGGTAAGTGTTCCGTCGCCGTTATCCTTGAAGGTCTCATCACCCTTAACATTGACGATATTCTTAAGTTCTGTTGAATCAGCAATCTCTGAAGAAGCTGTAGCGTTCTTTAGCCACTCGCTTACGATGACATCATTTACTGCGCCGTTGGCATCTGCTGTTACGTAAACTGTCTCAACCTTGCCTGCATCTGACTCAGTTCCTGTAACCACTGAGTTCTTTACAATGCTATCTTCAAGAGCAGCTTCCTCAGCGCTCTCTTCTACTGCTGCCACTGTCTGTGTATCTGTGGTAGCCTGGCCACAAGCAACAGTCATAACTGCCAGCATTGTTGCCATAACTACTGATAATGATTTGATTAAATTCTTTCTGATCATGGTTATTCTCCTCCTAAATCAAGCTACTTTATGTCTGTGGAACATTTCTGTAATGTGATGATGTTCTTTATCATCTGTTCCAAGTCCGAATGTTGTCTTCATGATGAGTCCGTCGAATATCATGTACATAGCCGGCAGAACCAGAAGTACGGTAAACATACTGATAATGGCGCCTCTTGCCATAAGCATGCACAGAGATCCGATCATATCGATACTGGAGATAAGTCCAACACCGAATGTTGCTGCGAAGAAGCTCAGCGCACTGACTATAACGGACTTCATGCTGGTTGAAAGAGATATCAGAGTAGCCTCTTTCTTGTCATGCCCTGCGTTTCTCTCACTTAAGTACCTGGTGGTCATCAGGATTGCATAGTCAACGGTTGCACCCAGCTGGATGGTTCCGATAACAACTGATGAGATGAAAGGTATCGTGGTATTTGTGTAATATGGAAGACCCATGTTTACAAAGATTGCAAATTCAATAACTGCAACCAGGATAAACGGCAGTGATACTGACTTAAGCACGAAGGCAATGATCAGGAACACAAGACCTATTGAAACAATGTTTACAACCTGGAAGTCGTGGTCTGTTATGTTGATCAGATCCTTGGTACAAGGCGCTTCACCAACTACCATGGCCTTTGGATCATAGCTCTTTACGATCTGGTCTACTTTTGCGATCTGAGCATTGATCTCATCGGAAGCGATCTTGTAATCAGTTGTTAAAAGAACCATTCTCCATTCATCGCTCTCGAGATCGGATAAAAGGTCTTCCGGAATGAGCTCTCTTGGGAAAGCCGGTCCTACAATTGAATCTGCGCCGAGTACTGAAAGGATTCCGTCTGTATTCTTAAGCTCTGTGATCATCTGGTTCATGGAAGCACTGTCAAGGTTCTTATCAACCAGAAGCATGTATGCAGAGTTCATATCAAAGTTCTTATCAACTTCATTTGCGCCCTGTACACTCTCAAGACTGTCAGGGAGTGTCTGGGTCAGGTCATAGTAAACTGAAGTGTGGTTATTGCCGTAAAGCGCAGGAACTATCAGCGCAAGGAATATTGCAAAGAAAGCAAGGTAGTGTTTTGCAATAAACTTCGGCAACCTGTCAAATTCAGGCATCAACGGTTTGTGCTTAGTCTTTTCAATAAGGCCGTCGAAAACAAGTACCATGCTGGGAAGGATTGTTACGCATCCGATAACACCGAATACAACGCCCTTGGCCATTACAACGCCGAGGTCAAGTCCCAGTGTGAAGCTCATAAAGCAAAGGGCAATGAAGCCTGCAACTGTTGTTATTGAACTTCCGATAACCGACTGGAAAGTCGCTGTTATGGCGTTTGCCATGGCTTCATTCTTATCAGATGTCTTTTCCAGCTCTTCCTGATAGCTGTGCCACAGGAAGATCGAGTAATCAAGAGTAACTCCCAGCTGAAGTACCGCACTGAGCGACTGGGTGATAAAGGAAATCTCGCCCTTGAACACGTTGCTGCCCATGTTGTAAACAATTGCCATTCCTATACTGAGAAGGAAGAACAGCGGTATAAGGTAGGAATCCATCGTCAGCGAAAGAACTATGACTGCCAGAAGAACTGCGATGCCTACGTATATAGGCGTTTCCTTCATGGCCAGATTCTTGGTATCTGTAACAATGGCACTCATTCCGCTCATAAAGCACTGCTTGTTGGAAATCTTCCTGATCTCCTCAATGGCATCCATAGTGCAGTCCTCAGATGTTCCGGAATCGAATACCACAAACATCATCGTTGCATCGCCACTGTTAAAGGCTTCGTAGACATCACTTGGAAGCATCTCCATCGGTACGCTTAAGTCCATCACCGAATCGTACCAAAGGACCTTCTCTACATGGTCCACATTTTCTATATTGGATTTTAATTTCGCAACATCTTTCTCCTCCATACCCTCAGCTACATAAAGCACAAAAGAGCCTGTTCCGAATTGGTCAAGAAGAATATCCTGCCCCTTCATGGTCTCTATATCCTTCGGAAGATAAGTCAGGATATCGTAGTTGACTCTTGTGTTAAAGTATCCGATTGCTGATGGAATAAGAAGTGCTACTGCTGCGATAAGGATTACATATCTCAGCTTTACAATCAGATTCGAAAGCTTATTCATAACACCAGCTCCTCTCTTTCAAAAATAATTATTGACCAACGGTCACTTTCTGTATTATGGTATATCACAGAAATGACCACTAGTCAATATTTTTATGACCGATAGTCATAATTTTGTTTCATTTTAATGATTTTGTTATGAAATAAAAGGAAACGTGCTCTTTGGCGCTATGTTATAATAGGCTTAATAAGGAAGTGAACATATGGGAAAAGCAGATCTGAACAAGAAACTGAAAATGGAAAACCTGTTAAATGCCTCGTTTGAGCTATTCACCTCTCAGGGCATCAACAAGACCTCTATTTCGGACATTGTAAATAAGGCAGAGGTTGCCAAGGGAACCTTCTATCTTTATTTTAAAGACAAATATGATA
>JAEEGK010017222.1_pt1 | contig 15785 bp, 6 predicted proteins | sample 8958771 | NCBI WGS metagenome assembly JAEEGK01 (sample SAMN16246547, study PRJNA631951) | gut metagenome | biome: gut microbiome; feature: rumen; material: SC-attached | host: Bos | place: Iran: Karaj | collected 2018-10
CCATATACTGATGCCTCCATTGTGTGTTATGTTTGGCTTCTTCCGTCAATTCTTCAATTTTCTTAGAAAAATTGTCGCTGGCCTTCTGACCGACAACAACCTTCAAAAATGCTTTCTGCTTTTCATTCAATATTTTATCACAGTTCGAGGCAATAAAAAAGTATTTATAGGCCCTGTCGTTAAGGCGGATGCTGGCGTCCTCACGGCAGAGATTTTCAAAGCTATAACGGGCGAGTCCCTTACCAAAAACATCTGGAATACAGATGAAGATTACATAGGAATCTTTTAAGTCCTTATAAATCTGGCCAGACTTAAGGCAGTCGACATCAATGCTTCCCTGATAGTACCTTGCTCTTTCTGGAAGCTCTTTTGTGTCGGTGGCCTGCATTTCAAGATTAAAGGCCTGACTAGCATTCTTTGCGTAAACATCAAGCCTTATTCCCTTGCTGCCGAAATCAATTTCAACTGTTTCTTCACTGCGTATTTCAATATGGTCAATTTCCATTTCCAGAAGGATTTCGAGCAATTCTTTGCAGACATCAGGATTGTTACGCATGACTTTGTAGAAGATAAAATTATTGGCAATGGTTGCTTTTTCCCATTTTTCCTCTGGTGTGAGGTTTGAATCATAATAGTTAGACATATTTAGTCCTCCATAATTTTGTTTTGGGCCGAGCAGATAAACTTTCTGCACAAGGCGTCCCTAAACAAAAAATGGAACCCTTTAGGGAAAAAGAGAGAACGAAAACAAAATGCTATCCTCAAACTTGACGAAGGAATTTAAAGAAGTGCATATATATACATATATAATATAGTTGCAAAATGAAAAAAAAGCGCAGTTTTTTAGAAAAAAATTTTGAAAAAAAAAGGGAACTTTTTGAAAATAATTATTTCACTTCCCATTCACTTATGTTTTTTTCTGTGCTGGAAAAGTTCACGCCAATCTTAAAAAGCTTTCTTTTATCAGCGGTATAAGGAAGGGCATAGCCCTGGTCATCAATTTGTGCAAGCGCTTCACTGGCAGAAGAATCCCGCTTAAACTCAAAGACGTAAACGTAATCATCAGTTTCAACAATGCAGTCTGCCCGACCCTTTGCAGAATGAACCTCTGTGCGGCAATATTTTCCAAGAACAATTAATGAAATATAAATGACATTCTGAAAACTTTGTTCAGTTATGCTGTCTAAATCACCACTTGTCGGATAAGGCAGCAGGGCAAATAAGGCAGTAAACCAGTCGCGGATTCCATCCGTATCGCCTTCTTCTACTGCATCATCTAGCAAATCAATATTGAATGGAGCCGGTTTGTTTTCAACCTTTAAATATGTAGGAGCAAGAGAATCTAAAAAACCATATTTTACTTCATCATTTGGAAAGCCTAGCTTATAGGAAAGCTGTTTTTTGTTCCAATCCTTGATTGTAAGATAGCCACTCTGGTAAAAAAGAGGTATCGGGTCGGGATTGTCTGGTCGGTAATCGGATATATTCTTTTCTGAAATCTTTACGGTGTCTATAAACAATCGTGGATCAAAATTAATTGCACTTAATTTATTAATAAGAAAAGTAGGTGTTCCGCTTGCAAACCAATAGGAACCAAACTTATTTTCTGAAAAGGCATTAAGAAGACTGAAAGGATTATAAATATCCGGACAATTCATACAGAAGTGATAGCCGTCATACATACGTTTTAGTTCTGTCAGACACTCTTCCTTGGTAAAATCATTTTCTGCTGCCATCGCTTCAATTTCTGGTGCAAAGTTTTCTTCCAACTCTTCCTGAGTAATTCCGCAGATTGCATCATAATTTCGGTCTAATGAAATATCTTTAAGCTGATTCAAATCGCTGAAAATGCTGACTTTACTGAACTTTGTAACTCCAGTAAAAAACACAAAGCGAAGATAGGCATCGCAATCCTTGAGAACTGCAAAAAAGCCCTTGTAAAGTGCACGGTTTGCTTCTTCCTGCTCTTTGTTTACATTTATATTTTTTAAGAGGGGATTATCATATTCATCAACAAGAACAACAACACCTCGGCCTGTTTTTTGGAAGGCAAGAATTAAATCTTCTCTAAATCTTTCTGGAAGAGATAAATCAGAATGTGCGGCAAGTTGATATTTTTCTTCGAAAAAATTAAGACTGAAAACAAGTGCATTCTGGAGTCCATTTTCCTTTGTAAACTCACCGCTTGCAAGTGAAAACTTAAGAACAGGATATTCTGCCCAAGGTTCAGGATTTTCGGCTTCATACTTTTCGATTGAAAGACCTTTAAATAAATCTTTTTTACCAAGAAAATAAGCTTCGAGTGTAGAAAGAAAAAGGCTTTTTCCAAAACGGCGTGGGCGACTAAGAAAATATGGACACTTTGATCTGGCTAGCTTGTATACAAAGGCTGTTTTGTCTACATAAACACAATTATTTTTTCTGAGCTTTTCAAAATCCTGAATGCCAATTGGTAAAAATCTTTCTTCCATAAGTGCCATTATAACATAGAGGAAAGTAATTATCTAGGAATAAATTAGTGGCTAAAAAAACACCGCAGAACCGGGGTATGATTCTGCGGTGTAAAGTTATAACCTAGATGATGTTATTCACCACGCTGTTTACCGAACTCGAGTTTGGTACCGAGGTAGCCAACTACAGGATTACCGTTTGAATCGAAGTCGAGACAAACTTGCTGGAACTTTGAATCTCCACCTTGAGCTGAATCATTAGATGGAACAGTCATATACTCCCAGTTACCTGTTGTATAACGAGTTCCTGTTTCTACACCTTGTTGTACAGCACTTGAAGAATCCTTGGCATAAGCAATCTTAATTGCATCACGCTGACCATATTCGGTTGCATTACAATACACAATATATGGAACATTTGCACTATTTACTTTTATTTGTGTCCAGTTACCTACAGATCCAAATTGATCTACAGAAACATGTGTACAAGTTGTCGCATCATAGCTATCCAAATAGATATAACTCAAGTCAGAATCTGTTACATCGAATGCAGAAATATGGATACCTCCAGCTGAATCAAGTACCATAGACACATAATTACCTACATATTCTGGGAAAGATACACTTGATTCTTCCCATTCGATTTCTTCTGTTGGATCACCACCTGTAATACTTTCTGTCGAATAAACAAGTTTTAAAGATGAATTGTCTTCATCATAGTAAATCAATACAATATGATAATCATCAGTTATAACCATATCATAGAACTTACTACCAATACCAGAAATTGCTACATGAGTTTCGTCTGCAATCTCGTAATCATAATAATTGTTTCCAGATTTAAAACCTTCACCGATATTGGTATATTGGCTAAAGGCTATATTATTATTGTCCGTGCCTCCTGAATACAAGGCGTTTACAGTATCGGTTGCAATACCTCCTAATGTATACGAAGTCGTTCTTGTACAAATATCAGAAGTAAACCTTTCATTCGCGGTATATCCATTTATTGTGTAATAATAATTATTGTTGTATCCTCCTCTAGTTATCATACGATATTGTCCATCTACATATACATATCGTCCATTATGATTAGTATTATTATTAATGGTATATCTACCATTTGTACCATTAGGTGTAAATGTAATATTACTAGCCTGAACATTATAAACATAACTTTCAGTTCTCGAACCAATCAAGAAATCTCGTATGTTAATATTCTTTGTTACAGTATCGAAATAAGCAATATATACATGAGCTGCGCCAGTAATAGAATTACCTTTTGTTCTTACTTTTGGATACTGGAATCTTCCCGTATATGAGCCAATTCCATCTATAGCTATAGCATTATTACCTGCACTATAACTGTCATTTCCGTTAAAAGTATTGTAATGAAGAGTTCCACTCCAAGTATTACTATTATGGAGTTCCGCATAGCGATCATAATACACAGTCATAAAATCACCGCTATAATTAGAAACTGAAACTTGAATATATCGGTTACCATCATCTTTCGCCATTCCCATCTGATCTCCTGCTAATGACTTACTCAAATATTCTTTATAGATTTCATCACCAGTTGAACCATTAAATTTTGCACGCTGATAGTAAGCTGCGGAAGCCGGAGCACCATCATAATTTACACCTCCACCATTATTATCAATATAACCAAATACTGGGTTGTCGCCTTCCATGACCATAGTTGGATAATAGCCATTTGTAACATTGGTTTTCTTCATATCCCACATAGTCAAATACCTATCATCCGTAAGCTGTACATTCTTAGTTGTATAATAATCTGGTTCACGGTTGTAAGCTTTGTTGTAGTCAGTTACTTCTGCATTTGTTACTGTAAGCTGTTCATTAGAGTTATTCTTTGCAGTTCCGTATGCATTATTATTGTTGATGTTATTCAAACTGCGTACTGTATCGGTGAATACTTCAAGGTAACCACTCTTTGAAATATTGTTTGTCAACGAGAAGCTTGTATATGTAGAAGCAACATTAGAAGCAGATACTGTAGTACCTGTAGTTGTTCCTATAGTTATATCACCTACTGAACCTGTACTAGTTCCTGAAGGAACTATGCGTACATCAACATTATTAGCATTAGTATCTGTTCTAGGCTTCAAGTTGAATCCCTTTACAGTAATGAAGTTTGCTGTAGGGTTTGTAGCAGCAACAATTCTCCCAGAAGTTCATCATCAAAATATATGAATAAAGTAAAATACGATATCGTTTTATACTCTTTGGAAAACTTTTTATTCTGGAGATATAAATGAAAAAGAACTTGATTAACAAAGTACTACGAAAAAATGATTACACAAAAGAGGAAGTAGAATTATTGCTTAATGAATTAAAGAAAAGAGGATTTATTTCTTTCTATATTATCAACGATGAAAAAGGATTGAATCGACAAGCAATAGATTGGTTGATTGACTTCTGGACTCCTGATAAATCAGTGTACTTACGTGAAAAAAAAAGGAAAGGTCAAACTGTACATTTGAAACATGCAGCAAATAACCGAGGTTTTATCAGAAATCATTGGGAAAAAATATTAAGGGATAAAAAATTAGGAGAATTGACTCGAGAAGATATTCAAAATCAATTTGACAGATTAGATGATATGCCTCTTAATGGAAATACAAAAAATCATATTCTTAGAGCTGTTCTTACTCCACTTAAATGGGCTTATAATAATGAGATTTTGCCAAAAGATTTATCTCGCGGATGGATTATGTACAGGGTAGAATATAAAAAACGTGCAATTTTGACGATGGAAACAGCTAGAATGATTTTTCGTATAAATTGGGATAATGATTTGGCTTGTCTTGCATCTATGCTTGCGATGTGCACTGGTATGAGATGTGGAGAAATCCTTGCTCTTACTTCTGAAGATTTAGGAGATGATTGTATTTTTGTGCGTCATTCTTATAATTTCAAAGATGGTTTGAAATGTACGAAAAATAGGGAATCAAGAAAGGTTTATGTGTCTTTTCCTTTTATCATGGATAAATTACGTTATTATACAGATTTGAGTAAAAGGCTTGCAGAAAATGATAATGTACAATTTATTTTCAGGGGAACAACACCTGATAAGCCGATGGATGGACGAATATGCCTGAATGAACTTAGAGCAGCTCTTATAAAAACTGGAATGACAGAGGATGACGCACGGCAGATTACTTTCCATGCCTGGCGTCATTTTTATACAACTTATATGTCTGACAAAGTTAATCAAAAAGCTCTGCAAAGTCAAACTGGTCATAAAACAGCGAGTATGCTGGAGCATTATGCAAATCATCAGACCTTGGAGGAGGCAAAAGAAATTATAGCAGCCCAAACCCAGCTTTTTTCAACAATTTTTGCTGGAAATTGATAAAAGATATTAGGGTGGGGACATAATTGCTCAAACTTCTTTACACTTCAACAAGAATACCTTTTTGCAGTTCAAGTACTTTTTCTAAAGGGAGTTTTACGCATTCAGCTATTGTTTCGGGTGGGATTCCTTTTTTGAGCAGTGCAATTGCAGATTCTTTTGCTTTGGCTTCTTTTCCAGCTTCTTTGCCGGCTTCAAAATCATAAGTTCTTTGTCTTTCCCATTCCATATACTGATGCCTCCATTGTGTGTTATGTTTGGCTTCTTCCGTCAATTCTTCAATTTTCTTAGAAAAATTGTCGCTGGCCTTCTGACCAACTACAACCCTCAAAAATGCCTTCTGCTTTTCATTCAATATTTTATCACAGTTCGAAGCAATAAAAAAGTATTTATAAGCCCTGTCGTTCAGGTGAATGCTGGTATCTTCACGACATAAGTTTTCAAAGCTGTATTGGGCTAGACCTTTCTCAAAAACATCTGGAATGCAGATGAAGATTACGCAGAAAAATTTTGAAAAAAAAAATAATAATTTTTTGTTATTTCTATAAGAATTAAAGAGTTATAAAATGAAAATTTGACGTATCAAAAATCATGTTTTACAATTAAATATTGCTATAAAAAGGGAGTTAATATGAAAAGTAAAACAAAAGCGTTTTTGATTTCATTTCTTTGTGTTCTTTTCCTATCCTGTTCTAATTTTCTAAAATCTCACTCTGGGCAAGGTCGTGTTTCAATTGTTTTGCCTTATGGTGATTCGGCACTTTCGAGAAAGGCTTTGACTGTCGACGAAAATAATCTTGATTTTATTCTTACTATTTCAGGCAGCACAGATTTTTCGATGACAAAAACCGCAAAAAGTGGCGAAAAAATCAGTATTTTACTGGATGAAGGCAATTATCGGATTGATGCGGTCGCCTATAATTCTTCTGATTTTACCAGAAAGTTTCCTCTTTACCATGGCACAACCGAAACTACTGTCGTATCTGACAGAACAACAAATGCACTCCTTAGAATGTGGCGCGTCTCTGCGGCTAATTTCTCTAAAAATGTTTGGGGTGATGTACAAGCCGGCCAATATGAATACAACTGGGGGGCTGATGTCAAGGATTTATATCCGAACTTTGATAAGCTTCTTAAAAAAGGTGATTGCGCTACTGTAACCTTCAAAGGTCTTGCAAATACTGATTTCAATGGAACTATTTATGCTCATTTTGCACAGGGATATCACCATAATACCTGGTCACAGATTGCTAAGTCTTCCCGAAATGTTAGTTTTAATGCTGGGGAGGAAGTCACTCTTATTTTTGATTTAATTGCTGACGATGATGCCCTTGAAATAGCAGATACTCAATTCAATCTCTACTATAAACCTGATTCTTATGATGATGAGCTAACCATTAATGACTTTTCAATTGAATTTAACTTTGAACCAAACTTTACGGCTCTTGAACATAATATTCATGTAGGTACAAATGTTTATACGGTTTACAGCAAAAAAGGTGCAGATTTCCTTTTGCCTGATTATGATTATATTAATGAACGTGCAAATTATTCTATCTGGGCATTTAGTTTGGACGGCTGGTATAAAGACAAAGACTTTACTGACAATGCTGTTACAAAGATTCCAGCTTCACAAAATACTGAGACAATGGATTTCTACGCAAAATTGAGTCTTAACCTTGCTAAGAATGTTTTTGGAGATCCATCTTCAGCCGGCAGATATTATAATTATTGCGGCAGTTTTGTAATCGAAAAGATTGTTGAAGGCTTTGATACTCTTCCTGCTCGCGGTGAAACTGTTAATCTTATGCTTACAGGTTCTTTCAGTGATGATTTTGATGGAAATCTTGGCCTTGAGCTCGCTGATAATTCTAATGAATGGGATATTTTCACTATGAAACGCATGTATGTGAATGCTAAAAAAGGTGAAAAGTTCAATCTCTACTATAATTTAACGCTTCCAGAAGATAAGAGTCTTGTTGATTTGGAAAAAACACTTTTCAACTTCTATTATGATTATGAAACTCGCGATGAGCCAATTACAATCAATGATTTTAAGGTTACTCTGTATGGCGAAGAATATGGTCTCGATTATAGTCCAAAATCAAACAGCACAAAGAACCTGACTCTTGAAACTAACAGTGATGGTATTCTGGTTACTGCAAATCTGATTGTTGACGGCGCTCGTGTTAGTGGTCTTCAGATTGAAGATGTTGATTCAAAGGCCCAGTTCAGACTTAATGATGATGTAATTAAAAATACAAGCGAAAGTACTTATTCTTTTGTATGGCCTTTATGTACAAAAGATAAACTTTATAATCTTGAGCTTAAATATCACAATAATAAGGATGATACAGATTATTATGAAGCTACCCACTGTATAGCAGGCGGCGGTTTAACAGAAGTAGATTATTCAAATTACAACAAAATGTCTCTTTCTTTTGAAACTGCAGAAGAAGAAAGAAATGTTGTAATCAATAGTTTTGATGTTGAAAATTACGATATTCTTAATCTGTCCAACGAGCTTTTGGACAAGGTACATAATCAGGGATTTGAAGTTACACTCTGTTCTGGTGTAAAAGATTGGTCTAATACCGCCTTTGTTTATGCCTATAATTATCATTTTGAAGATGAAGCTCATGGAACTATTTATGAAGCTTTACAATCAAAAGGGAAGTTCAATATCCTTACAGATTATTATAACTGGAAAACTCCTGCCCAGATAAACAAAGCGCTTTCGGAAAGAAATCTTTTCTTTATTGGAATGAGAAGTTGTTTTATGCTCGATGGTTATGATGATGGCCAATTCTTCGGCAAAGAGATTTTCTCTGCTGAAACTCCATATTCACCTTACATCTTCCCGGATGATCCTGCAAAGGTTTCTATCTCAATCTCTTATCCAGAAAACTACACTCCAGGTTTTTATGTAACTTATAATTCACAGATTTTGAAAGACGGTACAAGGGTAAGTTATCTTACTGCTCAAATCAGCGGGCAGGAGGATGATGTTACTTACTACTGGTATATAGACAATCAGCTCCTTCAGCACGGTCCAGACAATATTTTGAATCTAAATGAATCAATGTATTCACCAAAAATCTACGATGCAAAGTGTATTGCAACTTACGAAGAAGCCGGCGTACAGAAAGTTCTGGAAGCAGATTTTTATCTGACTGTGTATAACTTAGTAAATAGTCCAGACATAATAGATAGTCCTGACCCAGTAATACTTGATTAGGAAATAAGGAGATAGAGCGATGAAAAAAATAGTTTCAAAAAAATCATTTTTATCTTTGGGTTTTGTTGCACTGCTCGGCCTTATTTTCTCTTTGGCTTCCTGTAAAAATGGATTAAGCTTCCCAAAAGAAGAACAGACCACGGAAAAAGCAAAGGTTTATTTTACAATAGACGGCATTAAGTTGTTTGCGGATAATTTTGCGGCAAGAGTGGTTCAGTTTAATCCTAATACAGATACGCTTTTGTATAAGCTGGACTGTACTAATAAGGAAAGCGGCGCAACTGAAACTTTTAAGTTGACAGAAATGTTTGATTTTAGAAGTGGATATATAGATAAATCGGTTACACTTGAACTTGGCACCTGGGATTTTGTACTTTCTGCCTATCAGTTTGTAGTTGATGAATCAAATATGGCAATTGTCTATCCTTCAGCTTCTGCAGATTCTTCAGATTCCAGTCAAAGTCTTACGCCAAAGCAGCTCGAAGACTATTTAGCTCCATTTTATACTGAGAATAACAAGTTGTTTGTCGCAGAAGTTTCAGATTATACGCTTGATGATCCAAGAATCAGTTATTCTGTCAATTTTGAAATGCAGGCTCTTGAAGCCTCTAATGATGATGACTTGATTACAGAAAGCGGCGACTTTAATTACTATATAGTTGCACTTCTCCCGGAACATCTTCCTTTGACACGACCTGTCGAAGTGACGGCAAAATATACAGCTTTTGATGATTTTTTAAAGGGCAGTGCAGAATGGAATGATATTCTGGCCGCTAGCATTACCGATGTTACCGAGCAGTTTATTCAGTTGGGATATATTGCTGGTTATAAGGGACCTGTCATAATTCCAGAAAAACCGATTGATAATCCTAAAGATATAATTCCAATAACTCCAGATGATTATGACTCTTCGCAAAAGTATAAGGCTTATAAAATTGCTGCTAGTCTTAATCCTGGAAGATATTATCTTTCCTTTATGCTTAATCAAACAGTTTACGATGATGATGGAAAAACAGTACTGGGAACAATTGCGACTTACGGCGGCGAAATCCTTGAAATCACCCAAAAGGTGACAATTTCAAACTTTAAAAATCCTAAGAAATTTGAACTGAACTCACTCAACAAAATCAGCTATGATTTGGGTTCAGAAGATGCAAGTTTCAGCGAGGATTTAGAAGCAGCTGCAATTCCAAGAACCTACAGCAATTTGCAATTTATAATGCTGCCTGTTCCAATTCGCAGGGGGTACGACTTCTTAGGATGGACAACAAATCCTGTAAATAATGTTGAAGAAGGTGAAGCCGAAGCAGAAATTGAAATAGAACCATACGGTATTTTTGAAGGAAAGAAATATTTTGAAAAGGGTGATATAACTCTCTATGCCTGCTGGAAAAAAGAAGACAAGCTTACCTTCTATTATAATTCTTACGTTATCGATGGTGAGGATTGCTTTAATTATTCTTGTACTCGCAAAATCCCTGCTATAAATCCTGATTATGATTTGACAAAACCATTGAAAGCTGGCGACACTGTTATTGTTAAGCTCACGGGAACTTCCCCTGTGGATTTGGATGGCTTTATCTGTCAGATTGCAGATTTTGAAGGCGAGGCATGGATTAATGAAATTGGAGATTATAACACTGCCTATGAATATCCTGTAAAAGCTGAAGAGCCGTTCACCCAGTTCTTTATTGTAAATATAAAAGAAGATTCACTTTCGGCAGAAGAGTGTGGAATCTCAATTAACTGGTTCCCAGAAACAAAGCCTGATTTTGATTCATTCACTCTTACAGATTCAAGCTTTAGTTTCCGTGTTTATGGGCAGAATGATTCTCTTAGTCTTTATCGAGACGATGGCTTTATGTTCAATAGACTTGAGTCGGTAGACTTTGAGGATATAACCTATAATATGCCGGAAGCACAAGGAGGCAATTTCAAAATCTACGGAGCAAAGTTCAAGCTTACAGACACAGACCTTATTGCTTATTTGAACAGCGATATGCAGGAAGATGATGTATACACTATAGACATAGCTGGTACTTCAAATGCAGACATAAAATCTCTGCAAGGACAATTATTTTATATTGAGTCTGGTGAACTTTTATCTCTCAGCGATTTGCTTTCAAAGATAGATGAAAAGAATATTGCCGGCTATTCTGTTTTGACAGATACTATAATTGCAAAAGATGAGCTTGGAAATGAATTCCAAACCGAAAAAGAAATCTCAATTTCTGCAAATAAAGAAATCAACGGACATTTTGATTTTGCTCTAACTCAATCACTTGAAAGCTTTGAAAATGTATATGTCTTTATGTTCTATTCTACTACAAGTGCTTCAGCGCCTGCGACAATTACCGACCTTGCTGCTGCAACAATGTATTCACCGCAAAAGCAGTTTATTGAGCGTAAAGAAACAGAACACATGGTTCTTGAATCTTGTGAAGAAGGTGTAGAGATTACAATCACCCGTAAAGAAGATGATCCGATTTGGAAAGATAATATTGATATTACAGAAGAAGAATCGGGAACACAGTATCGCATACCGGAACAAGTTTTTGCAAATACTGATACAATCACCTTTATCTATCCTTTCTGTAAACCTGGTAAAACATACCGCTTCTCTCTTGGCTACAATAATACTAAAGAGGAAGGCGCAGAATATGGATCTTATCACACTGAGGCGGGCAAGATTACAGCCGGCGGTGGAAAGGGTGAACTTGATTATTCAGAATACAAGAAGATTAATCTTTCTCTTACCGAAGATGATTTGGGACGTTACTTCAATATAGGAAACTTTACTACCAGCCTGCATGAATCAATGTATAAAGAAATGGAACTGGACCCTGCAGCAATTTCTTATGAGATTACCTTCTGTTCAGGAAAATGGGACTGGTCAGATAATACTTCCTGGGTTTATGGTCAGACAGATTATATTGATGATATAGCCGGTGGAACAATTACTGAAAATAAGTTCTATAAAGCAATTGTAAAAGACGGTAGTCTAAACCTCATGGATGAGCGCCTTGAATTGTGGAAATCTCCTGTAAAATTAAACGAAGAGTTCTCAAGTCACGAGACTTATTGGGCAGAGTTTATGTACAAAATCCAGATAGCTGATTATGATTACGATTATTCTTTTGAAGATAAAGACGGTGAAACGGTAACTTATTCAGGTTCATTCTATACAAAAGGACTAAAAACAGAAGAAACTCCTTACACTCCAATGGTATTTGCAGAAGGAATGACAATTACTGTTCAGCTTCCTAAGTATGAAAGCGGTAACATTTCTATTTCTCAGAAAACCACGGATGAGGGAATTGTCTTTGCCTGTGACAGAGAAGGGCTTGATGATAGCCTTCTTCTTACTTCTTATAACTGGGTTCTTTCTTCTGTTGATGAGGAAAAATCTCTTTCTTCTGAAGAAACTTGTACAATTACGGATGAAATAAAAGCAGACTTTAAAAATGGTGTTTATGCTTTAAGTCTTGTTGCTTTTGACGAAAGAGAAAACATGTATGCGGCAACGGCCTATATCACCGTAAGCAATGCAGGTGGAGCTCCTGTAGAAAATATCCAGGAAAAATCAAACGTTGATGTTACCTTCCCGGAATATAAGCTTGGCAAGCTTGGCATTAAAAAGACAGAATCTTCATCAGAAATTATCTTCTCTGCTGATGAAAGTGGACTTTCTGCAAACGGAACTTCTGCTGTAGAACTTGTTTCTTACATCTGGTCATTCTCAACTCCAGATGCCGATGAAATAGTTTCTAAAGAGAGAACTTACACATTTACAAAAGCATATTCTTCAACTTTGGATAATGGTGTGTATGCTCTCAGTCTTACTGCCTTTGACGAGCAGAATAATATGTATGCAGCGACAGCTTATGTAAAAGTTACAAACGAAGGTGGAAAACCTATTCAGGATAAAGAGGGCGGAAATGGTATAAATATTTCATTCCCTTATTATAGTACAGGTGATTTGCAGATTAAGCAGGCTAATACTAAAGACGGTGGAATCCTCTTTACTCTTGATGATGAAGCTGGTAAGTATGCGGATTATGACTTCTGCGTATGGTCACTTGCATATAGTGATGATGAAGAAGTTGTTTCTGAGACTACAAGCTTTGAACTTAGTTCAGAAAAAATTGCAGAATTGAATCTGGAAGAAAAAACTTACAGTCTTACAGTATTTATAAAAACAAAGAGCGGTATCTTTGCAGATGCCACAATATATATTTCTAAATAAAATGGAGAAAAACAAATGAGAAAGTTAGGAAGAATCACAGCGGTTTTATTTTTGTTGGCAACTTTGTTTTCTTGTAATCTTGGTTCGGCTTATAAGGATGTAAATGATAATCCTTCTAAAAAGCCTGATGTTAGTGGAACAGACAATACTGCGGAACTTGTTGTCGTAAAAATCCCTGCCGTTAATTTTGGAAGAACAGCTTTTACACCCGATACAAGTGTGTATGAAGATTATTCCTTTGTTTTGAGTGGTTATTATGACGGCGCAGAAACTTTAAGGGTTATAAAGGAATGGAATAACTATGATTCTATGATTGGCTCAGAGTTTGTAATCAAAAAAGGCAGCTGGCGTTTTGTTCTTACGGCAAATAAAGTTGACTATATCGATGATGATTTTGAAAATCCTTACATAATTCCAGTTCTTTTGGACGAAAGTGAAGAAGCAATGACGATTGAGGAACCTACAGAACTTGCATTCAGCCTTTCTCAGATTAAAGATTGCGAGCTTGACGGTTACTACAATTTTACTTTGGATTTTCCTAAGAGTGACTACTGGACTGTAAATGCAAGTGTTCTGGATGCAAAAACTTCACAAGTGCTTGATTATAATCCTACAGTAGTAATGTCTAAAGAAGGGGATTCAGTAAATATTTACGGGGCACTTCCTGGTGGTAACTACAAAATCAACGTAAAGTTTGTTTATCGTTCTCCAACTTTGGATTTTGCAAGTCCAAGCAAGTATCCAGTTTTTGTTGTTGTTGCTCCGGATTGTATGACGTCTGGGCATGACAGAGTAAGCTATAGTCAGCTTAACATGCAGATTCCAATCAATTATGTTGGTTTGGATGAATACAATCTGCCGGCTACTTATCCTGCTTCTTTCTCTCCTAAGGAAGAAGATAGTGTTGCTTTACCTCTTCCTACTCGCGATGGGTATGATTTTAAGGGATGGTTTACAACTTGGGATAATACTCCAGATTCAAAAATAACAAAGACACCTGTTGTAAAAGATGATTCTGATGAAGAAGTTTTGCAGGAACTTGTTATTTACCCAAGATGGGTAAAAACTTCTTCTGATCAGTTCAGTTTGATTTTGGAAGACGGAACTGAAGAAGATGGTATTACTTTAGTTGTTTCGGAAGAAACAGATGCAGCTATCAGAAAATCTAAAAATGGATTAGAAACAGGCTTCTATGTTCAGCTTAGAAACACAGAAACGGGTTATATATTCGGTACATGGATGTATTACAAAGAATTTGTCAGCTACGGTAATAAATATAACTATCCGTTTGTTGAACCTGGAACAGAATATGAATATTGGGTAGAAATAGATGGTGTCAAGACAGATGTTCTTGCTGTAACTCCAACTACAGGTTTGGGTGAATCTTATATTTTCCGTGAAGATCCTGAGTTTAGTATTGGGGATGATGGAATTCTCCATGCTGATGGTATGCCTCTTCTTGAACCAGATTCTGAGCTTGGTATATATGAAAAGAATGTTTATGTATTCCAGATTTGGAAGGATTGGGATAATTTTGTTGATGAAATAGACTTAAATACTATTCCATCCGAGAATATTACGCTTGATTTGAATGATATTCTTAAAAAAGGCAAACTGTATGGAAAAGACTTTATTTTGAATCCTTATTGCTGGATTTATTATAAAGATGTTAAATATGCAATCAGCTTTAACAATCTAACCTTAAATTGTGGAAGCGAAGTTCAGAATTATCTGACAGATATTGAAGTTCCTGTTACAGATACTCAGGTTTCTCATATTTCGGTAAATGCAACGGACCGTGGTGTAAAATTTGAAACGACTGTTCTTAAGGGTACGGCAATCACCTTTACTGTAACCGAAAAAGCAAGCGGAATCCAAATGGTTCGTGACTGGGTTAAGGAGGCTGACTGGAATTCATGTGCAATTGTTTATCCGTTTGTAGAAGCTGGAAAACAATATGACTTTACTTTGCAGGTAACACAGAGCGATCATACTTTGTACGAAAAAGACTTTACTATTACGGCAACTGGTGGTCTTGGTGAGTTCAAGATTGAAAATACAGATGACTACGATGTTGAGCTTACAGAAGATAAAGTTATGCGATTTACTGGAGAACCGGAATTCACCGAAAACAGTAATGTTCGTATTGCAAGAAAAGGTGTATTCTATGAACTTTACGAAGCAGATAACGGCGACTGGGATTGGATATACAATCAGAGCAGCTGGCTGGATGAAACAAATGGTACTTTGTCGTTGCTGGATGATTCTGATGGCATAGGAAAATGGAAATCTGCAGAAACTATAACTGCCCGAATGAGCGGACATCAATATAGGGCTATTGGTCAAACTTATGTTGTAATCAGCGGTTACACAGACAACGGACAGACCTACTTTAAGATGAACGACAAAAAAGAAACTCTTGGAAGTGGGGGAGGTAATCCTACAAAGGTTTACGGTCTGTTCGGTGACTTC
>JAEEGK010017223.1_pt1 | contig 15784 bp, 11 predicted proteins | sample 8958771 | NCBI WGS metagenome assembly JAEEGK01 (sample SAMN16246547, study PRJNA631951) | gut metagenome | biome: gut microbiome; feature: rumen; material: SC-attached | host: Bos | place: Iran: Karaj | collected 2018-10
AAAATAATATATAAAATAAAAAAAAACAGAAAAAAAAAAATAAAAAAAATATGAGTTTTTGGTTTTGTAATTCAGAATCAAACGACTCAAAAGAAATAACATTCCCAGAAGGAGCCCCTGAAAGAATAATATCAAAACCAGGTATTCAGAGAAAAATATTAAATGATAAAAGTAAAAAAAGAAAAAACTCAAAATCTCAATATAACAAATTATATCAATACAGAAAAAAAAGGAAAAAGATTCATCTTTCGAAAAAGAAAAAGAAAAATAGGTAATTTAATATCATTAAAAGACCCATTTATATGTTTATTTTATAATAGTAAAAATTGTAAATGGGAAAATTATTTAACTCATAAAAATCCATCAATGAAAGGATTATATTGTGATTATTATCCAAAATATCATTTTTATGTATCACAAAGACCAAGTACAACATTAATTAAAAAATATAATTTAACAAAACTATTCAAAGAAAAAAATATAGATTAATAATAAATTGTCAAATTCCAAGGTAAACATCCATATTGTGGTCCTAATGAAGGTTTAGAAATTGATTCTGGATTTTCATATTCTCCTTCAATTTTTATTTCAAAAGGTATTAAACACAAAAATAAAGGATGGGCTGATTTAACTTCTTCAATTAGTTATGAATTTATGTTAGATATTGTAAAAGATATGTTATTTACTATTGATATTTAAAAAAAAGATGTTTTTGTTCATTGTCATACTGGAAATGGAAGAACTGGTTTAGTTAATGCTTGTTTTTTTAGTCTTTAATTATGGATTTAATTATGATTATGCTAATGAAATTATTAGAGAAAAAAGATATAAAGGATTAGAAAAAAAGTTCAAGTTGATTTTTGTAAAAAATTTTCTATTTATGTTAAAGAGTTAAAAATGTTTTTTACTTTTGAAAAAATTTCTGTTAATAGATTTGTTAAAATCAAATGGATTTAAATTTTAATAAAAAAAAATTTAAGTTTAATTATGTATTCTTATTTAAATGATGATAATGAAGGAGAAAGTAATAAAATTGAAAATTTGAATTATGAAAGTTTTTATGTATATAAAAATATGGTAGATTTTAATTATCTTCCTAAAATTATTTATGAATGTTTAGAAAGAATTATTTCTATTAAAAATAATATTAAACATAAAAATATTTCAAAAATTCAATTATATAAAATTTTTTCTGGTTCTGTTGATATTGATTCTGAAAAATATGAAGAAATTGATATTATTATTGAATGTATTAATAAAAATGATTTTACTAAATTAAGATTATGTGAATCAATTGAAGTAATTTCTGAATTACTTTTTATTTGGTTAAATGAATGTGTTATTTGTGTTATTTCTCCTATTAAAATTAAAGAAATTTTCAATTTAAATATTGAAAATAAATATGATGTTTCTAAATATGAAAATATTCATACTTTAGGAAATGTTATTGAAAATTATAAAGATGTTAATAATTCATTAATTGATTCTTGTCTTAAAGAAATTAAATTAATTTTTTCTAAAATTGAATATGAAACTTTAAAATATTTTTCTAAATTTTTATATTTGATTTATCCAACTGAAGATGAAAGTAAAAATAATGATTTAGTTAAAGAATATAAAAATATGTTATATAAATTTGTTTTATTTTTAATGGGATATAATTTAGATGAATTTAATAAAATGGAAGAAACTGATAAAAGATTAAATCAAACAAATAGATTGGAACAATGTATTAGTATACTTGAATTTTTTATGTTTTATAATAGAAATAATAATAAAGAAACAAATGGAAAAGATGATGATTTTAATTTTGATTTAATTAAAAATGATTTGAAAGGGAAAAATGAAAAAGAATTTTATTATGAATTATATTTGAAATTAAAAGATAAGTTTGATAAAAATAAAAATGAAGATAGTTTTTTTGAAAAGAAAAAAATTAGTTATTTGAAAAAAAATAGTGTTATTGATAAAGATAAAGATGAAAATATGTTAAGAAGAAAAAGTACAACTGGGAAAATTCCACCTAAATTTGCTGTGCATTGAATTTTTATATTATTAGGAAATTATTATAAATTCAAATTTTTATTATATATAAAATAATTGAAATTTTTTATCAGATATTATGATAACATATTAAATAAAAAAAGAAAATATTAAAATATAATTCTTTTTTTAATATAGAGATAAATTAATAAAATAGACTTTTTATTAATTAAAAAATATATATAATTTTATAATAATTTATATTTATCATTATTTATATTATTATTTAAATGGAATTTATTTCATTTATCATATATTTTATTTTTATCCATTTAACAAATCAAAATATTACATTTAATTTCAAAATAAATAATAATATTTCAATTTCAAATTCATCAGAATATATTAAAAATTTATTAAATATTGATTTAATTACAGAGTTAAAAGTAGGAACACCAATTCAAAAATTAAATTGTAATATACAATCACAACAATTTATATATTATATTTCAGATGAAAATGAAACAAGAATATATAATTCAAGTAATTCATCTTCTTTTGATAATAAAAGTTCATCAATTATTCAATTTTTGGAAGGTCCAATTGAAAAAGGTTTAATTGCAAATGAAACATATAATTTTGATTTAATATCAAAATCAAATATTTCTGTTGAAAAATTTAATATAATTTTAAGTAAAGAACATAAAGTTGGAAAAGAAATTAAATCATGTTCAATTGGAATTGGAAAAGGGAATTTTTATCAAGTGATGATAAAAGAAACTTAATATTTAATTTATATGATAAAAAATTAATAGAAAATATTTCATTTTATTTTAATTTTAATGGAAATAATAAAAATGAATTAATAATTGGAGGGAATCCTCATATTTTAGAAAAAGAAAAATTTAATACACATACATTTAAAATAATTAAATCAATAGAAAAAAAAAATTCAAAATGGTATACTCAATTCAATATTTCTTTAGGAAAAAATAATATTTCTGATCATCATTTTGATACGTCATTTAATCCAAATTTAAATGGAATTATTTCTCCAAGTGGATTTTTTCAAAGAAAAATAAATGATACATTTTTTAGTAAATTTATAATTGAAAAAAAATGTATTGAAGATTCATATTTAAATTATTATATATTTTATCATTGTGAAAAAGATACAAAATTAAATTTTGAAAATTTAGAAAATATTTATTTTGAAAATAAAGAGTTAAATTATACTTTTGAAATTGAACATAAAAAATTATTTGAAGAATATAATAATAGATTATATTATTTAGTAATATTTGGTGGAGAAACAATAATTGAATGGACTTTAGGAAAACCTTTTTTAGAAAATTATACAACAGTTTTTACTTTTGATAAAATAGAATCATATAATCAAAGTAATACAATTGGATTTGAAATTCCTTCAAATAATAAAAATAATAATAAATCATATATAATTTGGATTATATTAGCAATATTATTTTGTTTTATTATTATTATTGTTGTTTATGTTATTTGTAAAAAATGTAATAATAAAAATGATTTGGATAATGATGCGACTCTTCCTTTTAATGTTGAAGAATAAAAAATGTTTTAAGATTAGTATTATATAATTTTATAATAAAATTAAATTTTTAAAAATATCTAAAATAAAAAAATGGGTTGTATTCAAGTAAAAAAATTAAATGACAATGAAATTGTTAAATCAAATTATATAGAAAATAAAAATTATAATTGTAATAATATATTAGAAACAAATGCAAATAAAAAGGAAAATAATTTAATTTTAAATAATAATCTATTAAATAATAAACAAGATGAACAAAAAACAGAAAAACAAATATTAAAAAAAACAAATAACAAAATATTAAATGAAACAAAACAAGAAATAAATAAAATAAAAAAAGATGAAATTCCAATAAATAAATCAGAATATAATAACAAAATAACAAAAGCAGAAATATCAGAAACAGATAAAAAAAAAATAGAAAGTTCCTTACAAAACCATTTTTTATTTAAAAATAAATCTCAAAATATATTATCAAATATAATAGATTTACTTGAAATGCAAAAATTACAACCAAACACAACATTATTTAAAAAAGGTGATAAAGGAAATTATTTTTATATAATAAAAGAAGGAAATTTAGAATTAATAGCAGAATATGGAAAAAAAATATTAAAAAAAGATGAAACTTTTGGTGAATTAGCATTAATACAAAATAAAGAAAGAACAGCAACAGTAAAATCAATAAATTATTGTATTTTATATTTAATAAATGGTAAATTATTTAGAGAAATAGTTTCAAAAATAAATGAAGATGAATTATTAGAAAGATTAAATTTTTTAAAAGCAATATCAATTTTTAATGTTTTAAGTAATGTTCACTTAAATTCAATTGCTTTAGGAATGTTAAAATGTGAATTTGAAAAAGGACAAATGATACTTTATGAAGGTGATATTGGACAAAGTATTTATATTATTAAATATGGTAGTGTTAAATGTTTTAAAGGAGAAAAAGAAGTTAGATTTTTAGGACCAAAAGATTTTTTTGGAGAAAGTGCAGTTTTATTTAATACTAATAGAAGTCTTTCTGTAACAGTTGTAGAAAATTCAATTTGTTATCAAATTAGTGAAAGTTTATTAATTGATATTATTGGAGAAGAATTTAGAAATGTTATTATTTCTTATTTGAGTAAAGTTTCTTTTAAAAATAGTAAATATATGAAATTATTATCTCATGAAATTTTTTTTGGGAAAATTTTAGAAAATTTTAATTTGAAAACTTTTAATAATAAAGATATTATTTATGATTGTGAAAAATCAAATGATTTTAATAAATTTTATGTTATTATTTATGGCAATTTTATTAATGAAAGAAATGGTGAAATTTTAGCAAGTAGAAATCAATTATTTGGTGAAGAATATATTAAAAGAAATACAAATCCAAATTTTAATATTATATCACAAGATGAATGTAGAACAATTGAATTTAATTGGGATGAAATTTTTCCAAAATTAAATTTAAATATTGAAAAAAAAAAGACATTAACTTTATTTGAAAGAATAGAACAATTAAAAAAAATAAGTTTATTTCAAGAAACAAATGAAAAACAATTATTTGATATATATTTAACAATGAAAAAAGAGAAATTTAAAAAAGGAGAAAAAATATTTGAAGAAGGAGAAAAAGGAAATAAATTATATTTTGTAAAAAAAGGTAAATTTAAAGTTTATAAAAACTCAAAATTTGTAAGAGAAATAAATGAAGGAAATTATTTTGGTGAAGTTGCTTTATTAATAAATGAACCAAGATCTGCAACAGTTATTGCAGAAATTGATTCTTCACTTTTAACTTTAACAAAAGAAGATTTTAAATCATTTATTGATAAGAGAATGTATAATTATTTAATACAAAAAATTTCTTTAATGGATAATTTTAATTTAACTCTTGATCACTTATTTTTTATTAAAAATTTAGGAAAAGGAAAATTTGGTAATGTTTCATTAGTTCATAATAATAAAAATTTATTTGCAATTAAAGCAGTTGATAGAAAATTAGCAGAGAAAAAAAAAATATTAATTAAATACTTTATTCAAGAAAGAACTATTTTATTAACAATAGATCATCCTTTTATAATGAAATTAGTCAAAACATTAAAAACAGAAAATCATATTTTTTTCCTTTTAGAATATATATCAGGACAAACTTTTAGTAAATTTTTATCAAAAAGAACACAAAAGCAAATTCGTAATGTTGAAGACACAAAATTTTACATAGCAACATTATTAATAATAATAGATTACTTAAATTCAAAAAATATATGTCATAGAGACTTAAAACCAGATAATATGATATTAAATGAATTAGGATATTTAAAATTAATTGATTTTGGTACTTCAATAATAATAAAAGATTTTACTAATACAATAACAGGAACTCCTTATTATATTTCACCAGAAGTTTTATTAGGAAAAGGATATGGATTTTCTTGTGATTATTGGTCAATTGGAATTATTACTTATGAAATATATTATAATTCATTTCCTTTTGGAAATAATGCAAATGATCCTATTGATATTTATAGAGAAATTATTAATAAAAATTTAATTATTAAAAGTGGTGATTCTAAAATAATTCAATTAATTACTTCTTTACTTAAAAAAAAAGTTAATCATAGAATTTGTTCTCTTGAAAAAGCAAAAAAATTAATTTTGTTTAAAGATTTTAAATGGGATGATTTAATGAATTTTAAATTTGAAACTCAATATTGTCCTTATGTTAATCATGTAAAAGATATTAATAATTATACTGTTAAATATTTGAATTATATTAATAATGAAGTTGAAAATTTGAAAAATGATTCTTCTTCTTTTTCTTCATTTTATGATGATGATGATAATGATATTGAGTATGATTCAAATTGGGCGAATAATTTTTAAATGAGTGTTTTTTATTATTTTTTCATAATTTTTGTTTTTGTTTTTTTTAATATTTTTATAAATACTTTTATTGTGTTTTTTGATTAGATATTATTTTTTTTAATTTATTTTATTATATATATTTTGTTTTTTTTTTTTATTTTTTTTTGAAAATTATTATATATGATGATTAAAAAATTTAGAACAATATTTTTAATAGTTTTGATTTTTGTTTTTGTTTTTTTTATTGTGACTTTGTTTTGTTTTTATAATTATCATTATTTTTCTTTTAGAAAATTGAGTTATTCAAATGAAGATGTTGAAAAAATTTGTAAAGATATTTCTTCTGATGTTTATGAATTTTTTTATAATGAAAATTTTTTTTTTGATTTACCACCAATTAAAAATGATACTAAATATATTGATTCTTTAACTGAAATTATTGATTTAAAATTAAAAAAAAATTCTTATTTTAAAAAATATTTTAAATTTTATTTACCATATTTTGCTTTTTTATTAATATCAATTTTTTTTTTCATAATTTGGATTATTTGTATTATTTTTGGAATATTTTTTAAATGTAAAAAATGTTGTGAATGTTGTACAAATACAAAATTGAAAGATTATTCATTATTTTTAATAATAATATTTTTAAGTATAAATTGTATTTTTTCTACATTAACAATTTCATCATTAAAAAAATTAAATAAAAAATATAATAATATTTCATGTTCAATATTAAAATTAATAAATGAAATAAAAGAAGGACAAAATATAAATTTAAATTTTAAATGGACAGGAATAAAAAGTATAAGAAACTTAATTCAAATTTTAGATACATTATCTCCAAAATTAATAAATCAAATAAATAATTATAATCAAAATATATCAGACTTAAATAATAAATATAATTATTATATTAATGAATTAAATAATGTATACCATAAGGTTAAAACAATGCATTCTTCTATGAATTATTTAAATAATATTAATTTAGCCGGAAGTTATAAAAATAAATTTACTAATCCTGTACAATTAATTCCTTCTTTTATGATAAAATATGGTCCTTATAGTAAAAGTGAAACTACTTTATATTTTGTTAAAAATGAAATGGATTTACTTAAAAATAATTTAACTTATATTGATAAAGCAATTAAAGAAACTTTTGCTAATAATAATTTTAAAAATGAATTAAATGATATTGAAAATAATTTATTAATTTTTGAAAATACAATTGAACTTATTAATAATCAAATTATTATTCCTTGGTATAATAAGCATAAATATAATTCAAAATATTTAAAATTAATAATGCCTATTATTTGTACTTTATTTATATCATTTGATATAATTTTGATTTTATTTTTATTTATTTTAAAATCAAAATGTTCATCAGAATCAAGTACATCATTAAAAATATTCATTCATATTTGTTGGAATTTATTATATTTATTAATGATAATAGGATTTACTATAGGAATAATAGTTATAATATTTGGAATAGAAAATAAAGATTTAATAAGTACAATTAACACTATCACAAAATCAGATAATATATTTTCAGAAAATCCAAAAATTATTCCAAATTTAGATGATGGAAAATCCAATATTGATATTTGTTTAAATGGAAATGGAGATTTAACAAATGATATTTTTGGAAAAACAGGAAATTATTTACATGATTTATTATCAATTGAAACTTATTTAAATTCTTCAATAATATTATTAAATGAAAGAAAATATCCAGTTACAATAGAAAAATTTGAAAAATATATAACAGATAATAATTTAATAATTGAATTTATGGAAATTCCATATTATAGATTTATAAACAATAAAGATTTATTTGATTATAAAGAAAATGAATCAATAGATTTAAAAAAATCAATAAATGAAATAAATGAAATAGTCTCACATAAATGTGGTGTTTACAAATCAATAGATAAATGGACAACTACAAAAATTTGTCCAAATTATTTATATTTACATTCAAGTAGATTACATATTGATAAAGAAGGGAAATATTTTATTTATTTATATACTGTTGATTGGTGGGAAATAGATGATACACAATTATATTCTAGATATTCTGATTCTTGTAATATAGAAAATTCTTTTGGTTATACTAATTCTCAAAGAAAAGCTAGTAAAGATTTTTATAAAATGTTTAAGGAAGTTTATAAAGAAAATAAAAGATATATGGAAAATTTTGTTTTATTAAGTAAAAATATTCCTTCAAATCCTGTTACTTATAATGATATTGTTAGAAATGCTTTTATGAATATTAAAAATGATTTAATTAAATATTTATATAGTTCTTTGGATATTATTATTCCTATAAGGAAATTTTTTTTACAAAATATTAATAAAGGAAATTTTGATAGTATGCTTAATTGTAATTTTGTAAAAAATAATTTAAATTTCTTATTAAAAATTTATTATGATTTAGGTAATGATATATATATTAATGGAATTATTTTTACAATTTCTTCTTCATTTTTATTTTTAGGAATTATTTTTATTATAATAAATGTAAATTTAACAAATCCTGAAATTAATCCTGAAATTAATAGAAAAGATAATAATGTAAATATTAGAGAAAATAAAATAGATTTAGCTAAAGAAAAATCAAAAAAATTTCAATATGTTTTTGAATCAATGATGAAAATAAATAAAAGACTAAAAGCAAATAGAGAAGGAGAAATTGATTCAAAGAGTATATTTATAAAAAAATAATTTTATAATAATTAATCCAAATAAAATATGTAATATAAAAATAATAAAATATTATCATAAATATATTATTTAATATAAAATAATATATAATATAAGAATATGTAATAAATGATAATTTATTCTTTACTAACTTTTTTATATTCTTGAATTCTTTTCTTTAATTCTTTATATAATTCAATTTTTTCATTAATAATATTTTCTAAATTTGGAGTATAATCTTCCATATTAAAATTATTTTTATTATCAATTCCTTTTATTTTAGAAATTAATTTTCCTTCTTCAGATAATAAAACTGCTTCTCTTTTTACAATATTCATATGTTCTGATATTATATTTTCTCCTTCTTCAAAAATATCAATTATTTCTTCATCATTTATATTATTTAAATTATTATAATTATTATAATTATTATTATCATTAAGATTATTATTATTATGTGAATTATAATTTATTTTTTCTTCTATTATATCTTCTTTCAAATTCAAATTATTTATTTCATCATCAAATATTTTTTCTTTTTTTTCTAAAAGTACTTTTTGATATGATTTATTTGAATTTGAATTTAAATTTTCATTTTTCTTTTTTTCAGTATATGGAATATAAGGAAATTGCATTACATTTTTATTGTCATTTATTATATTATTATTAGAACTTTTATTAATATTATTAATATTTTTTTTATAATTTGGTTTAAAAGATTCTAATTGATTATTAAATGGAATAGGAGTTTTTTCTAAATGTTCTTCAACATCTTCAAAATCTTCATTATTTAAATAATCATAAATAAATTTATCATCATCATTAATATTTATTTCATTTATTTCTTTAAGTGATTTATTATTTTTACTTTTATTCATTTTAATACTTGAATTATTTTCTTTTTTTATTTTATCATACATATATCTTCTCATATCAGAAGGATTAACACTATTAATATTTCTCATATTAACTGATTTTCCTCTTTTTTTTTTTTTATTTTCTCCTTTAATTAATTTATTTTGTATTTTATTAACATTTAAATTATGAGTATTTATACGATAACTATTTTGAATACTATTATTATAATTTAAAATATTATTTCCATTATTATTTAAATTTAATCTAATATTACTATTATGTGCACTTAATCTTTCATAATTACTTTTATTAATATTATTATTATTATTTTTCTTTTTTAATTTTGCAATTTGTTCATCAAAATAATTTCCTCCTTTACTAAAACTATTATCATTAAAATGATTATTATTTAAATTATTATTACTAAAATTATTCCCAAAATGACTTTTCATTTTTACAAAATTACTTTTTTCTTTTAATCTATCAGCATATCTCAAAGTATTAATAGTATGATTAGAACTAGAATAACCAGGAGAAATACAAGCAATCATAATAATTTTAGAATTTTCATTTTTATCAATAAAACTATCTCTTAAAACTAATGTTAATTTACTAGTTCTAAAAGGAACATGTCTCTCTAAATTTTTTCCTTTATTTTCAAGTACTCTAATACATTCTTTTAATGCTAATAAACTCTTATTTATTTCTGCACCTTCAGCTAATCTATTTTTATTATTACTTTGAGTCTCAGTTGCTCTTTCACTTCCTGCTAAATCAACTAAAGTTAATTTTGAGTATTCTTCATTTGAATTTTTTTCACGTATTATAAAATTACAAATTGAATGAGAACGAGATGATGTTTCATTTATTATTGTATTATGTGTTGTTCTTATTTTATTTGCAAATTCTACTATATTATTCATTTCTTGTATTGAATTTATTTTAATTTCTGTTAAATTATAAATTTGAACTTTATTATTTTTATCTTCTAATGCCATTACTTTATTTCTATTATTTAATAAATCATATAAACGACCTGAGTAAATTTCAAAAAAAGAAATTGAAAATGAATATTTTTCATTATTAAAATTTTCAAATATTGATTTAATTGATAAATTTTGTATTTGTGTCATTGTATAAGTTTTTCCACTTCCAGTTTGACCATAAGCAAATATTGTAATAACTCCTTTATTTAATAATAAATTTATTGTTGGTTTTATTGTGTAATTATATAATGTTTCTGTTGATTCAATTTCTGAAAATGAATTATCAAAAATAAACTCATTTGTTTCTATATATTTTGTGTAACCATCAATTTTCATTTTTGGTTCAAAAATGTATATTTTTGGATTTATTGATGAAATACAATCTATTTCTCCATTTTTTATTTCTTTTTCAAATATTGGTCTTTTTCTCACACAAACAAATATTTTGTGATTTTCACTTGATGTGTGCTTTTTTGGTTTGTTTAATTCTATTATTTTCTTTTTTTCGTTTATTAAATTTTCGTAATCTGAATCTAATTTTGGAATGTAATTTGGGTCGTTTAAAATTTCTTGTTTGTGTATTTTTTCTTCTTCAATTTTTCTTTTCCTTTTATCACGTCTTTGTTTCATTTTTTCTATTTCTTCTGCTATTGAAATTTTTTTGAAGTTAATATTTGAATTTAAATCATTATTTGTTTCATTATTTTTTCCATTTGGAAAATTATAATTATGAATATTTTTACTTGTATTTGAATTATGAATATTCATTTTATATTTTAAATAGTGGTTTAATTTTTTTATAAATAATATATTATTTTAAAAGAAAATATAATTACGTTTAAAAATTCAAATCATGAATAAAAATTTGTTTATTATTATCAAAAAAAAAGATTGTATTATAATATTTTTTAAGGTATTTGAATTGAAAATTGTAAAAATAATATATATATTGTAATTGTAGACTAAATTTAATATGAATTTTTTGATATTAATAAAATATATATTATTAATTTTAATACATTATTCTTTTTTAATTTTTTAATTTTAATTTCAAATAAATATAAGAAAACGATATGGTAAAATTTAAATCAAGATATCTATTAATAGAAACTTTATATGAAGGAGATAGAAATCGTCCATTTGATGCATCAAAAATAGCAAATGTATTAAAAAAAGTAGTAGAAAATTTTTTTGGTGATATTGGATTAGGAAAATTAAATAAAAATTTACAAGTTAAATATATGAATAATTATACAAATATGTTAATTATAAGAGTAGGAAAAGAAAATTTAAAATTAATTTGGACTGCCCTTTCATTAATAAATGAAATTGATGGAATTAATATGAAAATGCATATCATTGGTGTAAGTGGCAGTATTAAAAAAGCAGAAAAAAGAGCTAAAAAACTTTTAGAAAGATGGATGAATAATTATGAAATTCAAAAAAAAGAAAAAGAAAAAAATATTGAAGATAATAATAAATAAAATTTTTGTTTTATTATTTATATTTATTTTATTTTTATTGTTATATTATTTATTGTTAAAATATAAGGAAAATAATAAAAAAAATAAATTTTATTATATATATGAATTGGAAATTTGAATTTAAAACAAAGAATATATTTTTAATTTAAAAAAAAAGTTTATTATTTATAAAATGATAAACTAGTTAAATAAATATTAACTTATAAAAAAATGTTTTACAATAATAACTTAATTTTCATTTTTCTTATTTTCTCTTTCATAAAATCTCTTTTTTGTATATAAATTAGGTTCATGTCCAATTGTTAAAGGTTTATTACTTTTTTTAACTTCCATATAAGTAAAAGAGGGACAAGGTCTCGCTTTAAATTTACTATGTGAATTATTTTTTAATTTTTTAGTAATATTCATATAATCTTTTTTATCTTTATTTTTAACAAAAGAATTATCATCATTATCATTTATTATTATATGAAAATTATTTTTTGTAGTCAATGGAATTTTTTTTCTTTTTTTAAATTTTAACATACTTAAATTATTATCATCATTATTTTTTTTAACTGAAGAATACTTTCTTTTATTAGGAGTAAAATGAAAAATAGTTTTTATATCTTTTCCTTTAATATTATTTTTAATAATAATAAAAATATTGCCAACTGATTTTTCTATTTTTTTACTCATTATTTTAAAAAATATTTTTTTAAATATTTAATAAGAAAATACCCAAAAAAATGAATACTGATCAGAACAATACATTAAATATAGATAAAACAATAGAAGATGCAAAAAGTCTTTTAACTCAATTTCAAAAAATAAAATTTAGAAACGAATCAAATTACGAAAGCAAATTTTTTCATTATTTAGATAAATTATCAATAATTCAATTAATTTTACCATATCTTGAAACAAAAGATTTATTTAATTTTAGATTATCATCTCGTTTAATAAATTCAACAGTTTGTTCAATGCCAAATATGATATTATCTCAATATAGATTAAAAGTGAAAATAAAAAAAGAAAATAATCCTCCAAAAATAGATTTAAATGCCTTAAATGCTCAAATTAATAATGAAGAAGATATTAAAGTTCAAGTTAAATCATTAAGAGAAATAAATGAATTTTTAAAAACAAAATTATTTCAATCTGAAAATATTATTCGAGTTTGTAAAAATGATATTGAATATATGAAAAATGAAGCTAAAAATCAAGAAGATATTATTACTAAATTAAATCAAACTTTAAGTAAAACAAGTAAAGAAGAAGAAGAAATTAAAAAAGAAAATAAAATATTAAAACAAAAATTAGAAGATTTAAATAAAAAATATGATGAAAGTGTTGAACAAAATACAAAAATTATTGATGATTTAAAAAAAGAAACTGAACAATTAAAAGGAGAAAAAAATAAATTTGCTGCTGCTGTTGTTCAACTTAAGAAAATTACTGATGATTTAAAAAAAAAAAATGTATCTAAATCTGAAGCTTTAAAGGCAATTAAAAATTTCTTTATGAATTCAACTATGTTAAAATTAAAAGATATTGAAGGTTTTAAAGATAAAAAAGAAGAAAATGGAATAACTGAACAAAAATAAATGGATTAAATTTTAATATTTAGAATAAAAATAAATAAATAATAATTTAAAACAAAATAAATTTTTAATAATTTTTTCTAGATTTAATTTATTAAATAAAAGATAAAAAAAAAGTAAATAAAAAAAATAAAAAAACAATTATAAAATAACAAAAAAAAAAAATAAAAAACAAAAAATAAAATAAGTTATAAAAAAAAAAAAATGTCAACTGTAGAAGAAGAAGAACAAAAAGTTGAAGGAAATGAAATATTTACAACAGGAGTAAATATAATAGTAACAAAAAAAGAAAAAGAGAAAGAAAAAGATATAATTCTTCCACCAATAACAAAGCCACTTCCATTACAAAAAGAGGAAAAAAAAGAAGAAGAAGAAAAAATAGAAGAAATTCCAATAATAAAATCACCAACATTTTTTGACATAACACCTCCAAAGTATATTCAAGGTGAATTATCATTATCAATTCCAGTAGATTTAATAAAAATAAAAAAAAATGCAGTAAACTCAATATCAAAAGTAAAATTTGCACATTTTCTTCAAAATCCAGCATTAAATGAATTAATAGATGCATTAATAAGTGATTCTTTTTGGTTTATAGTATGTTTTTTTCAAAGTAAAAATAATAATGAAATTAAACCAGATGATGATTTACAAACAAAAAGAATAAAAATAAATAATAGAAATGAAAATTTCCAAATAATAAGTCAAATATTAAAAAGAATGTCATGTAATTATTTCAAATTTTTTATTAGAGTTTGTGATATGGGACCTTCAAGAAAAAATGATCCAGCTTTAAATGTTTTTAGAGATTTTATGAGTCAAAGTGTTTATTATTCTATTTATTTAGCATTTCCTAAAAGTAGATATTTATTTGGTGAAGATTTTAGAAATAGAATAGTTTCATATTTTGCTTATTTATATAATGGATTAACAAGTGAACATTCTTTTGTTCAATTACATTGGGAATTAGATTTAGGTAAAGGTAATATTATAGAAAATTTTGTTAAATATAAAGATGAACATCCTATGATTTTACCTGATTTATATGAATTACAAGTTGTTTTAGAAAAAAATTATAGAAGAAAAAAATTTTATGGTTCTGTTAGAAAAAATAAAGGAAATAAAAAAGGAGAAATTAATTCTGATATTTTAAATACTCCTTTATATAGATTATATGCTGAAACTAATACTTTTGAAACTTTAAATTTAGTTAAACCTATTAAAATGCCTAATAGAAAAATTATTGATATTTATCAAATTAGTAAACAACATGCTAATTATGTTAAATTTGCTAAAGATACTTTAAAAAATGTTGCTGAGAGAAAAGCACAATATAAAAAAGAAATTGCTGAAAAAGATGCTGAATTTCAAAACCAAATTAATGAAGTTAAAGCTAATGAAAATAGAATTAAAAAAGAATTGGCTGATATTAAAGTTCAAAATGTTCAAGAATATGCAAATTATTGTATTTTTATTTCATCTAAATGAAAAAATAGGGTTTTTTTTAAATTTTTTGTTTCTTTTTGTTTTTTTTTGATTTTATGAAGATGTTTTTAATTAAATAAATAAAATTAATAAATAAATGTTTTTATGCTTTTTTTTGTTTAAAAAGAAGTTTTTTATTTTAAATTAATTTAACACACACTTTTCAATTTTTAATTTCTTTACTTTTAATAATAACATTTTAAACAATTTATAAATTTATAATTTTTACATAAAATTAATTTTTATGATAAGTAATTCTTTTAC
>JAEEGK010017228.1_pt1 | contig 15781 bp, 18 predicted proteins | sample 8958771 | NCBI WGS metagenome assembly JAEEGK01 (sample SAMN16246547, study PRJNA631951) | gut metagenome | biome: gut microbiome; feature: rumen; material: SC-attached | host: Bos | place: Iran: Karaj | collected 2018-10
ATTGTGGAACAATTCACGAATCATCGGCTCTTTTTGTTTCGTATTTGAAAGAACAAACTCACCAAATAAAAAAACGATATTCGGGTGGGTTATTTTGTTATACCCTAAATTACCCTCTGAATTTGTTTTTAAATTTGGAGGGATTTTTTTATGTCCTTTTTTCGGGCAGTTGCTAAATGCTTCGTAACAGCAGAATACTTATATACTGTGTTTAAAAATGGAGAGCAATTTGATTATACTTCTGTTGTAGCGGGATATCTTAAAACTGTAGAACAGCTTATATATTGTATTGTAGAAAATGCTCTTTGTTATGTAGATGAAAATGATATATTAAGTGATGATCCAAATAAATCCTTATGGATTAAAGCTAATGGAAAAATCAATGATAAAGATAAAAAAACTCATGAACCGTTCGTTCCTGAACAAGATAAATGGAAACCTTCAAAAAAGCGTCCTTGGCATGTGAGATTTGTTAGTAAGTATAAGGAGTATTTTGACATTGCGTTGACGCCATTAATAAACTGTTTACATGATAATGGACTGCTTGTTTTATCTGATGAAGCAAATGATTATGTTTATGAAATATTGAAGAAATATGGACAAGAATGCCGAAATGATCATTTCCATAAGGATAATATAGATAATTACGAAGAAGTAAAAATAATACGACAAAATACATATTTGATCATGTTTCTATTATTAGGAGGTACTTCTATTACACTTCATGAAAATGAAGGAAAACTGGCTTTAGGCTTTGTAAATGACTCTTTCTCTGAGCTCTATAAAAAGATTATTACCATACCTACTCATGTTGTAATCATATTGCAATATGGTGATACGAAGTACAGATTACGAAGAAATGAATTAAAAGAAGTGAAGGTAAAGTATGATGAGATAGGTTTAATGGAGGATAATTATATAGAATTTTTCTTTGCGGATAAATCTTTAGAGGAGATTCAGGAATCTGAACCAGATTTGTTATTATCCCCAGACAACATGCCAGTCAGGGCTTGGTATGAAAAGTACGGTGGAGAACAGATAGAAATAATATGATAGTTGCCATGAGCCTCACTTGCGAGATATGGCGCCTCTAGCAGGCGCTATTTTCCGGCTACACAGTCTTTTTATCAGTTTCCTTTTTTGATCGTCCTGAATTCAGCCGGAGTCATCCCATAATGTGTTTTAAAAATAGAATAGAAATGGCTTCTGTTGGTAAAGCCAAGGGATTCTGATATGTCTGCAATATTCGCCCTGGTACCGGATAACAGACTGCATGCTTCTTCCATGCATATTCTCATTCCATAATCAAACAGGTTTAATCCGGAATATTTCTTACATATAGCATTTAAATACGAGCCAGAATAGGATAATTCTTTTTCTAACTGTGAACGGCTTATCCTGCCGTTATGACGAAGCATCAAGGAATTGATACTGTCAAATATCATGAACTCCTTATCAGATCCGATACTTATAGGAATTGTACTATAAGATCCGGGATTCATAAGATCGTTAAATATCTCCATTATGATACCTCTTACTGCGAATGTACTACCCAATTCCGGAGCCAGCATATGTGCAGTAAGATTATCGAATTTTCTATACATATTTTCATACGTTCCCTGAGAACCGGAAACCGGGATAAAATCTATATACTCCCTACGGTCAAAATCAGTACCGACTGTGTTTTGATGAAAGAATCTTTCTATTGCAGAACTCTTTAACTTTTCTTCTTCATCAAAAATGAATGGCGCATTAGGAAAGAAAACTGAATTTATTAGTTCTGTAGTCATCATCAAAAACACACACCGAAAGTCCGTTGAAAATTCTTCTGCGTGGTGTATCTTTTTATTCACGAGGCAAAGACTGCCTTTGGGATATACATGTCGTTTGTATTCTATGTTCTGATACATTTCGCCTTTAATCACAAACATTAACTCAAAACATTCATGCGTATGAAGCCCTTTTCTGTTTGTGGGATTATTAGGATCATCACGATCCATCACGGACATAAAAGAAGCATTGGGCTCCATGATAGTAACTATGAAATTTTGTTCAGGATCATCAGGGTGGACTGTTTCAAATGTTAGCCTGATAGGTCCATTTATGGAGATCCTGCCCTGATAGTAGTTTGCCTCAGTCTTTTTTATTATGTCTGAATTTTTTGTAGATAAAGAAACAAACATGTTTCCCTCCCAAAGTCGAATATGATACATATAATGAATTGATTGTATCACATATGCCATTTTATTTAATGCGAAAAGTATTTAATATATTATTTGTATCATAAACAATACATGGGAGGATTACAAAAATGGAACAAAAGAGGTATTCTTACGGCTGCGATAATGATATTTACTTACACCGTAAATCTGGGCGGGCTTGTTGCATTATCTTTTATCAGATCTGTCACGATGGCGCCTCTTATGGGATCCTTAAATGCCATCGTTGCTGCTGTAGCAAGGAACAGTTATCTTAAAACCGGAAAGCATACAGAGGGAATGATGTTCAGCTGTTCGTCAATTGGAATGAAAATTGGCGGTGGTGTTGGTGCAGGACTTGCTGGCTGGCTTCTTGCTGCAGCGGGATATGTTGGAACAGCAGAAGTACAGACACCGGAAGTACTCAATATGATAAAATTCATATATGGTGCAATTCCCCTGATTCTGACTGTACTGATTACAGTATGTCTTATATTTATGAAGGTTGAAGAAGAAAACGCAACACTTGAGAAAGCCGCTTAACAATAGGAGAGACTCACATGAAAGCACAATCATTTAATTTAGGCTGGTCCTTTTTTAAGGAGGGCCACGAAAACAATAAAAAGGCTGTTACATTGCCGCACGATGCAATGCTTTATGAAAACCGCAAGAAAGATAATCCTTCCGGTGCGGCGTGTGCTTATTTTGCCGGCGGAAAATATATATACGAAAAGACAATAGCTGCTGATGAAGGATGGAGGGACAAGAGCGTCATCCTTGAGTTTGAAGGTGTGTATCAGAAAGCTGTTGTATATATCAATGAAAACAAAGTTTGCAGCAATATATATGGATATTCCAATTTCTTTGTCCCTATAAATGATGAGATCATTTTGGGAAAAGAAAACACTATAAAGGTAGTGGCAGATAACTCAGACATGCCCAATTCAAGATGGTATTCCGGAAGCGGCATATATAGAAATGTAAAACTGTATGTAGGCAATAAAAAACATATAGTTCCCGATTCTGTATTTGTTAAAGCAGAAGCCGATGGAAGGACACTTATCAAGGGTGAAGTCACAGGCGGAGAAACAGTAAAGCTTTGCATTTCGAAAGACGGAACACTTGTGGTTGACACATTATCCCGGGTAACGGATGGGAAGTTCGAGGCAGAAATACAAGTTGATAACCCTTCATTATGGGATGAAGACACACCGACACTATATGATCTGTCAATTGAGCTTTTTGAAGACGAGCAGTCTCTTGATGAAACTTCATTGACATTTGGCTTCAGGACTATAAGCTGGGACAGTGCTAATGGATTAACTGTAAATGGAAAAAAAGTTCTTTTGCGTGGAAGCTGCATACATCACGATAACGGCATATTAGGTGCTGCGGCAATTGATGAAGCGGAAGACCGGAAGATCAGGATACATAAAGAAGCAGGTTTTAATGCGATCAGAAGTGCACATAACCCCTGCTCCAAGGCCATTCTTAATGCCTGTGATAAGTATGGAGTATACGTAATGGATGAATTTGCTGACCATTGGCTGATCCACAAAAACCCATACGATTATGCGAATGAAGATTTTAAGGCAAATTGGGAAAAAGACCTTTTGGCAATGATCCGTAAGGACTTCTCGCATCCATCCGTAATCATGTATTCCATCGGCAATGAAATCTCAGAACTTGGCCTGGATAGCGGTGTCAATATGGCTAAAGAACTTGCTGAGTATGTAAAGAAAATTGATCCAACAAGATGCGTTACTGCCGGAATCAATCTGATGCTCGCAACAATGGCAGCAAAAGGAAAAGGCCTATACGGAAAGGAAGATGGTAATAATGCAGGAAACCAGTCCATGGACAATATGCCTACAAGTTCATTTTTCAATATGCTGATGAATCACATGGGAGACATCATGGACAAAATGGCGTCCGGAAAAGATGCAGATAAAGTTACTGCTCGCCTTGAAGGAATCCTTGATATCAATGGATATAATTATGCGACATCTAGATATATTTCAGAAGGAAAGAAATATCCCGGCAGAGTGATTGTTGGTTCGGAAACCCTTCCCCGAAGTATATATAAAAACTGGAAGCTTTGTGAAAAACTCCCCTATCTTATAGGAGATTTTGTCTGGACAGGATGGGACTATCTGGGTGAGTCTGGTATAGGCACTGTTAAGTATAAGTCAGAAATGGATGCCGGTGACCTTATCATCTCCGGTGGTCCCGGGCTTATAGATATATGCGGTAAAATGAGACCAGAAATGCAATGGAACCGCATGATATGGCATATGACTGACATCCCTGAAATAAGTGTTGAACCAATGAGTCATGCAGGAGAAAAGAACTCCATCAGCATGTGGAGAGATAATGATGGAGTTGCAAGCTGGACCTGGCCGGGATGTGAGGGAAAAAGAAACAAAGTAAGAGTATATGCAACAGGAGCTTATGTAGAGCTATTGGTTAATGGTAAAAGCTTTGGCCGCAAGAAAACCAAAGAATACAAAGCTGATTTTAAAAATATCATGTATGTGCCAGGAACAATAACTGCCAAGTCTTACGATACAGAAAACAGACTTATTGGAGAAAAAGAACTGCTGACCGATGAAGGCGAGACACGGATAATGCTTACTCCCTCAAAAACAAAACTTGTTGCCAATGGAGAGGACATCTGTTTTGTTGACATTGATCTTGTAGGTGATAAGAATATAACAAAATCATCAAGCGACGAGGTACTTCGCATCAAGGTGGACGGAGAAGGAGAGCTGATTGCATTTGGGTCAGCCAGACCCGCACCAAAAGAATCTTTTATAGGAAATACTCACTCTACATATCTCGGAAAAGCACAGGCTGTTATTCGTTCCGGTCAACAGCCGAGTAAGATTACTATATCTGTGTCTTCAGTGAATAGAACTGAAAAGCTAGTTATTGACTGTCAATGATACTGGTATTGAAAACTAATTTTGTAATACCAAGAGGATCATGTCTTAGTACATGGTCCTTTTCTGCCTCCTAAATAGTGTCAAATTTTCGTCTAGATATTCTCTACTCTTTGGACTCATATGGACAATAAAGTGCCTATTTGTGCGCCTTTGAACGGGTGGTTTTATAGGACAGCCTATATGCTCTAATGGTATCAGCAGAAACAGGCCCTGCGTTTACATGACGTGTGTAGCCCATGGAAGGAGGTTTTTATGAGGCAGATTGATCCGTACAAAAGGATTTGTTTTATGTGTGAGCAGGCTGAGCTGGATCCCAAAGAGGTGTGCTTGCTGTCGAAGACTCTTTTTACCCTTTATCAGGACTCCAAGATTGCAGGTAATCCCTGGAAAAGTCCTATAAGTAAAGAGAAAGAGGATAAACAGAAGAGAAGGATGAGAAGAGAGTTCCTGGATATTGCCAGGCATCAGATCAAGGATTCTTTTGAAGAACAGAAGGCTTTTGTTTGGGATGCTCTGGCGTGTCCTTGGATTGATGAGAAGATCACCATGATCATGACCAAGATGGAACAGTTCCCGCCGGATGGAGCATTATATAAGAAGATTCTCGAAGCAAGTTACCTTTCAGAATATAAGACAGAGGTCCAGCTCTTCAATGAGTGTAATCTTAGGAAAACGGCCTTTTACAAGAAGCGTGAGGCAGCGCTTACTTTGTTTGGAATAATGATCTGGAATTATGCTGAGAGCAGGGAGCAGGAGGACCGTGATAACGGACTTGTTGATTAAGAGTATTGCGCGGACATGATGCGAACAAACCGCGAACAATGTATGAACAATGCGAGGGCTTTCTGCGAAAAAAGTACGGATAAAGAGAGGACTAAGAAAGGACTAAGAAAGGACGTTAAGACAGGATTTATATGCTAAAATCGTTGTTGTTGTGACGGGAAACAGCATTTTGGAAACAACCAATTCCTGCATAGACTGTAGGTGATTGGTAAATGTGTACAAAAAATAGGACAGAACAACTGTTCGATTTCTACTTGTGACATGATATTAAGACTACTATAATTGGAGTATAGCAACCGCGGAGCTATAAAAGAGATCAGCTAACGGTTTTCTTTCCCTAATCCGTTAATTGTAACTATTAACAATTGGTTTTGGTTTTGTTCGCTTGGGGGTGAAGAGTTTGAAAAGAGCGAAGTTATCCATGGAGGGAGAACGCTGGGTTAACTGCCCGGTTTGTGGTAATAAGATCATGAAGGCCAGACGTGCCGATGTAGACGAGATATGTGAAGAGTGCGGCAACCTGATAACGATATGTGTGACCAAGAGTTTTGTTACTACTATAGTTAATGATGAAGAGAGCGATGAGCAGTCCTTTACAGAGAGGATGCTCAGGTACCAGAGGGAGTTGGCGCTATTGACCAACTGATACGGCCGGAAGCTTCTGGCCAATACACAACTTAATATGTTAATGCGGCAGATGATGGACTAGTGCAGAGCCACCGAGCCAGGAACAGCATCACCTGCCTAAAGATTTGCCAAGAGCTTAAAGAGTCGTGTAACTAACAACACGTAACATCGAAGGAGTCTGCAAAACGGAAGTATACCGAAAGGTTTTTTAACCTTAGGTTTATTAAAGTTTTGCAGGCTCTTTTTCTATGCTCTTGGCACGGTTGCTTCCGTTTGAAGACTCCGGATTGGAGGAAAAATGGAAACAAGAAATAACACAAGAGAGATTGGAGAGAGGATCAGAACATTAAGAGTTCAGAAGGGAATGAGTCAGGAGGAACTTGCAAGGCGCCTTAACCTTGGTAGCAGAAGCATGGTCTCAGAGTATGAGTCAGGTAAAAGATCTCTTTCGTCAGTAAATGTGATCGACTATGCATCCTTGTTTGATGTATCTGCTGACTGGATCCTGTTTGGAGCAGGAGATAAGGAAAAGAGAGAATATGCATCGGAGGTAGATGAAATGCTGCAGGCTTTCTACTCCATTAGAAATCCCAGAGCCAGGAAGATTGCAATTGAGCAGATAAGAGCGCTTTCAATACTATGACAGCTCTTTTACCAGCTCGTCGCAAATATCGAACTAAGTTCGCAGATGCCGACGGCTACGGCACTTTCACTGTTTTATCATTAAAGTGTCTTAAGGCAACACTTTAAAAAGGAGGAAAAATGTCAGCGGAAGAAAGTATTGTAAAGATTTATGCAGAGGCGGAGGACAAGGAAAGAATCAATATAATCCTCGAGCATTTTGATAATTTTATCATGCTGATAGATCTGTTTGAGGAAGACCTCCGCAACACACTGAAAGAGGAAAAGCTCTATAACAAGAGAGCAGAAAGAGGAGACCCTGGAGTGAGGGTGCAGACTTCAGGCACAGGAGATCCGACAGGAAATGAAGCAACAAATAATGTCCAGCTTGCAAGGGATCTTCAGTTAGGCAATATCGAGCAAGTCATGAGAGGTGCAGATGAAGATATGAAGCACCGGGATGACATAGAGACTCTGAAGATGATGAGAAGTGATTACTCAGACATCATAAAGGCGATTGAGACTTTAAAGCCAAAGCCCAGAGCAGAGCTTAAGGACATTTTGAACGGAGTAAAGGATATCAGCAAGGTCGCAGAAGACAGTAACAGTGGCTATGATGCCACCAAGCACCGACTTACACGGAGCCGTGGAAAAGTCAGGAAACGAGCGATCTGTCTGATAAGAGCAAGGAGAGGCATAAAGATAAAAACGGAGGAATGAGAAATGCCAAAGAGAATAAGTGCAATAGAAGATGTATCAAAGGCTGTTACGGGAGGCCAGAAGATTTTTGTTTCATACGCGGAAGGTAAGGATCTCTATTCCATGGGACTTCACACCTTCCAGGATCTGGCTAGGGATGCAGGAGCTGTTTACCACATCAAGAGAAGGGTATTGGTCAATACTCTGAAGGTCAATGAATATCTTGAAAATTTTTGTGATTCAAATAGATAACCGTAGGAATCCAATGCTGTCCAATGGAGTCCAAATAGCAGCATTTATGCGGGTTTGAGGCGGTTTGTAAGGATAAAAATGGATTGAAACAGAGGAATGTCGCGGATTATAATTAACATATGAACCGATTATTCCTCTTCTTTATTAATAGAAGGAGGACATGATCATGTACAGAAAAGATGCAAAGGGGTACAGACTTAACACCGGCGAGAGCGTAAGAAAGGACGGTAGATATACATATTCCTATACAGACCGTATGGGCAAAAGACACTACATATATCGTAAGTCTTTGGTAGAGTTGAGGGAGGCTGAGAAGAAGCTTCACAGGGATTATGATGACGGACTTGATCCGGTAAAATCCAAATACATTGAAGTAAACCATATGGTTGAGAATTATCTTTCTACCAAGCACAATCTGAAGATTACTACAAAGGGCACTTACGTTAAGATGTACAACCAGTATATCAAGAATGACTTTGGTAAGCACAGGATTGTGGATGTGAAGTATTCTGATATCAAGAAGTATTATTACGGCCTCATCGTAGAGCGTGGCCTCAAGGCAACAACAGTAGATCATGTACATACGATCTTAAGACCTGCCTTCCAGATGGCTGTAAGAGATGGGCTTATCAGAACTAATCCTACGGATGATGTGATGGCTGAGATCAAGCGCAGCAGATTCTGGGAAAAGCCGGACAGAAAAGCCCTGACAGTAAAAGAACAGCAGGTCTTCATGGATATCTTCAGGAACAATCCTGAGTTTCATGGTTGGCTTCCGCTTATGACAGTTCTGCTTGGGACCGGTTTAAGAATTGGAGAGGCATTAGCGCTTTCTTGGACAGACAGCATTGATATGGAGAACCGTATCGTTCATGTGAACCGCAGCTTCAGTGACAGACCTGATGAATTTGGAGAATGCAAGAAGCGTATCCAAACTACCAAGACTGATGCCGGTACAAGAGACATACCCATGGTGCAGGAAGTATTTGATGCTTTCCTTATGGAATATGAGTTCCAGAAGATCCTGGGATTCTGTAATGAAGAGATTGATGGATTCAAGGATTTCATTTTTATCTCCAGCAATCAGAACGTTCTTCTGCCCGGAGCAGTGAATCGTGCAATACACAGTGCAGTAGACTGGTACAATGAACATGAGGTGGCTGCAGCAGCTGATGAGGGAAGAGAACCATTTCTTTTGCCTGAAGAGATCACCTGCCACATTCTACGTCATACCTTCTGTACAAGACTTTGCGAAAACGAGAGTAACATCAAGGTGATCCAGTCTCTTATGGGACACAGGGATATCACCACCACCATGAACATCTATGCTGATGCCACCAAGGAAAAGAAGCAGGAAATCATGAATCACCTGGAGGGTAAGATCATCATTTGAAAAAGTTCTTGAATGGATTAAAATGGAGTATTATAATATGAGTATAAAACATCACTCATAGAATTTATGAGATGTAATGTAGTGAAATGTGTAGTCAAAATGTCCTCATTGGATGACTACTACATACATTTGGCCTTCAACGGTGAGTGTACACACAGATCCAGTAAAAATGAGGCCTGCCACGCAGTTTACAACACTTTCTGGTACTTCGGTGGACTTGTGTGGTATCTCAAAATTGAGATGAAAGATTTCTAGTGGACGTGTATGGACAGTAATGGTCGTGGATGATAAAGACCACTCTAATTATCCCGACGTTAAAAACAACAAAATGACGTCCCTGTACGGAGCAAGACGACGCTGTCCGTGCTAATACGGAGCAAGACGGTATACAGACGGGTGACACGTTTCGATACGAATTCTGAAGAACCTTACGGAATCTGTCGGAAGCTGATGTAAAAGTAGAAAAATGGTTCATGGAACACGACGGAAGCTGTCGTGGACCTGGATTTGTTGCTAAATAAATACAGGCAAGATTCAGAAAGAAACAGCTTTTTGAATGGCGCGTAACAGGCACTTACTTTAGTGAAAACTAGAGTAGGTGCCTTTTTTGCGTTCTGGGATTGAGACATTAGCAATGAAAGGAGGCCAGGTTTTGGCAAGAAAAAAAGAATTAAGTGAAGAAGAAAGAAAAAAGGAACTGATCAGAAAACTAAAGAAAGGCCCTGATCTTGAAAAGTACCTTGAAGGCAGAAAAAGGACATTTGTTTCATATGCCCAGGGTGCAAGGATGTACTCCATGAGCTATTACACTTTCATTAAATTTGCCAAGGAAGCGGGCGCAAATATTCATATCAAGAAAAATGTAGTCGTGGATGTGGGAGCTATAGAGGCTTACATACAGAAAAATAGAGAAGGAGGACCAAATAGTAATGAGAAGAAGAAATCAGATTGATGATCCCGAGGTAAAAGAGAAGCTGGACAAACTGCTTCCATTGGGAAGGAAAAAATGGGTCAGATACGATGAAGGTGCACTGCTGTATTCTATGGGGCTTCATTCGTTTGAGGAGCTTGCTAAGAAAGCCAAGGCGGTTTACCACTACAACAGAATAGTACTTGTTAATACAGAAAAAGTAGATGAATACATGGAACTGATGTGTGCGGATGATCCCACAGATTTATAAGGAGGAAAACAGATTATGTGTAAAGTAATTGCAGTTGCAAATCAAAAAGGTGGTGTGGGAAAAACCACAACCGCATTAAATCTTGGAGTTGGACTGGCAGATAAGGGGAATAGAGTGCTCCTGATTGACGGAGACGCACAGGGATCCCTGACAATCAGCTTGGGATATAAGGAGCCTGATAGGATTGAAGTAACGTTAGCAACACTTCTTTCAGAGATTATGGAGGAAACAGAGCCTTCAATCTCAGAAGCAATTATTCATCATGCAGAGGGTGTGGATCTTATTCCGGCAAATATTGAACTGTCTGCTCTTGAGATCAATCTTGTGAATGCCATGAGTAGGGAAGTGATGCTCAGAAGTCTTGTTGATACCATTAAGTCAGATTACGACTATATAGTCATTGACTGCATGCCGTCACTTGGAATGCTCACAATAAACGCTCTGGCTTGTGCTGATAGTGTCCTAATCCCGGTTCAGGCTGCATATCTTCCTATGAAAGGTCTTGAACAGCTGATGAAAACAATAAGCCGAGTGCAGAGAAGACTCAACAGAAATCTTGTGGTTGAGGGTATTTTGCTCACTATGGTTGATTGCAGAACAAATTATGCCAAGGATATATCTCAGCTTGTAATCGACACTTATTCAGACCAGCTTCATGTTTTTGATACGACAATTCCGCTTTCTGTAAGAGCAGCTGAGATTAGCGTGGAAGGTGCGAGTATTTATCAATATGATCCCAAAGGAAAAGCTACAGCTGCTTACAGGACATTAACTGAGGAGGTGATTAAACATGCCTAAACAGAGAATTGGACAAAAAATAAAACTTGCATCAGTTGAAGAACTGCTAGGAGTTCCTTCTGTTGAGGGATGTATGGATATTGAAGTTGCGAGAATTCATCCATTCAAGGATCATCCCTTCAAAGTCATTGATGATGACAAAATGCATGAGCTTGTAGAAAGTATCATGATGAACGGCGTTCTAGTGCCGGTTATTGTGAGGCAGATGGAAGATGGCGATTATCAGATGATAGCTGGACACCGAAGATTATTTGCTGTTAATCAGATTGGAATGGATAAGATTCCTGCGATTGTAAAGGAATATACAGATGATGAAGCAATCCTGGCGATGGTTGATTCGAATCTGCAAAGAGAAGAGATCCTGCCAAGTGAGAAGGCTTTTGCCTATAAAATGAAATATGAAGCCATGAAGCGCCAGGGCAAACGTAATGATTTAACTTCTTCCCAATTAGGGAAGAAGTTGTGGGCGGACGAACAGCTTGCCAAAGAAGTTGGTGAAAGCAGAAATCAGGTGCATAGATTTTTGCGTCTTGCAGAGCTTATTCCACCTATTTTGGATCTGGTTGATAGGAAAATCGTGGCAATTGTCACAGCTGTAGAAATATCGTATCTCGATTCGGCTGTTCAGGTAATGCTCTATAACTATATGAAAGAAAATGGAGAATGCAAGGCTTATCAGATCTACGCACTTAGGGATTACATGAAGGATCATGAGAGTATCACCAAGCTTGAGCTGATCAAGATTCTTAACGAGAACGCTCCAAGAAATGAAACTAACAAGTTCCAAAAGATTACAATACCAACAACGAAGCTAAAGGAGTATTTTCCTACTTTTTATACTAAATCCCAGATAGAAAATGTATTGTTTCAGCTGCTTGAGGATTGGAAGAAAGAAAATGTGGATAAGGAGGGCTAGATCATGTTTGTACTGAGATTGTTCTTTAAGATTCTGTTATTACCGGTATTCTTCTTGCTATTACTTCTGAAAGCTATGATTGTAGCTTTTGAAGACTTATCATCTGCAGTAATTGGAGCAATGGTACTTTTAATCGGCTTTGGAATCGCATATTGCATTTATAGTCATAGATATCAGGAAATAATTATTTTTCTCGTTGTGGGAATGATATTGATGGTTGGAATGTTTGCGGTAACTATTATTGAAGGTATGTGCGATTCACTTATCGAAAAGATAAGTGATTTATGATTTTTTAATCTGCCAGGAGTCATATGGAAGAACTTTTTGGCATCAACAATTATCTTAATTACACCAAGAAGATAAACTGGATAAAGGACCTTGAAGGTGGCTTACGGTCATATAGTGATTGTAGGTCACTTTTGCTTTGTGTGGGTATTGTTGATGATTTTTATCATGCTGATATAATTAGAAGTCGGGGAATACTATCTTGGAGGAGAGGTATGAAAAGAAGAAAAGCTCTTGTGGGAATTCTATCAAGCATGCTCGTTTTGTCTGCATGCTCTTTTTCCAATACAAATGAATATGATACGGAAGTGGTTTCAGACAATGAAGTATCTACTGAAAGCACTAGCGAAGAAAGAAATGATGAAAGCACAGCTGAAATAACTCAGAATGAGGATGAAATTGTAGAAATAGATACAACAAAAATAATAGAAGATCAGTCTTTTGACATTCAATTAAATGAATGGGGAGATGTGAGATTTGTATCTTGCCAACCTGATAAAGATACAAATCCACATGCTGATGCAACATTTTATCTTATGGATCAGAATCAGGTGATTTATAAAATGCCTTCTGTTTATGAAAACGACATCAGAGATAACCTCTTCGAGGGGATATCTTTTGTGGCTTTTAAAGATATTAATGAAGATGAAAAAAATGAAGTGATCATTGGTCTGTTATACATAACCGGTGCGGGTCCCCAGGGAGTGATTCCGCGTACAGAGGTTAGAATATTCGAGGATAAAGGCGATTCGTTTGAATATTCAAAGGATATTAGTGAATATATTACTGACTCTATGCCTGAAGATGGCACAATCCATGATGTTTATGACAAGATAAAATGGCGTAAGCTGTATTCTTTAGATATGGCATCTTTATATAATGAAATCAAGAAAGTAGATAATGCCAAAAACTATGAAGGCGAGTGGAACGCGACAAATTGTCATTCTTCACTGGCTGGATTTTTTAATATAAAAAATCAGACCGAGGATGGCTTCTCTTTTGACGGATGTTTCTCCTATTATTCTCATACAGGAGATATTGAGGGGAATGCATACTGGATTAGCCCTACAATGGCCATTTGTAGTCAGGATGATATAGAAGATTCCATGAGTGATGGGTATATGGTTTTTCTATTTGAGGATGAACTTATGTATGTAAGAGCTGATTATAACTTTGGGTTGATGGGAATGAATGTTTCGCCAAATAATGCATATACCAGCGGTGAACCGGTATATACTAATGCAGATATGTTAGGTCGTACGTATACGGAAGAAGAGCTTTCTCAGATTAGGCAATTGCTAGGAGATGATTTGTATGATGAACCGTTTCTGTTTGGGACTACTAACGGCGGGGTGACTTCATTTAGGGAAATATTGAAGGATGGTACATACTGTAAGTATGTAGAATGCTATATTCCTACCATGGCTGAGAGCTACAAAGCAATCATTACTGAAGACGGAAGGATATACATTAAGATTTTTACTTATGGCGATGAATCCATATATACAAATGATTCGGATTGGCATGTAGATGATTTGCCCGAAGTTTTTTGATTCTAGTTATGCATATTGGATGTATGGCTATCAAAGATAGAGTGACATCCAATAGTTAAGACAGAAGTAATAAAATGATAATCGGAGGAATTGTTATGAAAAACAAGTTGGTTTTGGCATTAATAGCGACTGTAGTTGTCTTAAGTGGATGTTCTAAAGAGGCAACTGTATCAACAGAAGGACAGGTTGATTTTGAGACAATTGACCAAAGCGAACAGCAGGCTTCGAAAGAGGACATTGAGGCAGTTGAAGACTCAGTCACAGCTGAAGACTATACTGAACAGATTAAGACCGAGATAGATGGGATTAAGTCAGATTCGCTTACTGATGAACTTGTAAAAGCAAACGAATTATATAACAAGTACGACGAGCTTAGGATAAATGCCCAGGATCAGGCAGCTATTAATTCTCTTAGTCAGTGGGGAACTTTGGTATGGAAAGATGAAACCCTAAGTCTTTTGGACAGAATCAAGGAAAAAGACTCTGGAAACTATGATGCTATTCTAGCTGAATATGAAAGCTGGGAAAAATATGTGCCTTCTATGGCGGAGAAGATGAGTGAAACATATAAGGATGGTTCTATTTATCCCACTATTTATTCCTATAATGAGGCTATGCGCTATAAGCAGAAAGCATATAGTCTGGCAAGTGCTCTCGCAGATCTTGCAGGGGACGCTGGATTCTCCTTACCAGACTCAAGCCTTTGCGGATATTACGGTGATTACTCCGAGGATAGCTATCTTATCATTACACAGGGCATGGAAAGCGATTCCTACGAAGTAACGGTTCATATAGATGCTTCCAGACAGCTGAACGGATATGCCACTCCTTACGAATATCCGGGTGGCAATAGAGTTCTTTTGTTCACAAGTAATGATGACACTGTGAAGGGAACTATAGATGGTTTTGATCTTGATGCTACATTCTATGTATCGGAGACAGATGGTTCAGTGGTCGAGCCTGAAATGGCATATAGCTTTTCATCTAAATACTGATCAGGAAATACATTTATGAAGAGATAAGATTTATCTAAGAAACTTGGAAAGTGGAGTTGAGTTGAGGATGTTATGGCAGAGATTATTTTTTCAGATATCTACAGAACATTTTTGTTATGCTTTTTATCTGTATGCATAGCGTTTTGAGCGAGAAATGCTACTAAAAGAAAAAGAGTATTAGCGTTTTGCGGCTACGAGGCAGTTATGCTGATGCCGTTCATTTGGATAATGGTTTTAAGCATCGTTTTTACATACTATGGTGATGGCTCATGGATGTCTCTGGTTCCATGGGAATTGAAATGGATTCTATATTTTACAGCTATTACGGTATTACAGTTTCTTACATATCAATTATTGTGGGAAAAAAGTAAAGCTCTTAAGGCTTTGGCATTGTTGATAAGCATTATTATTGTTGTGGCTCCATTGTATTTAATTGATTTTTTTAATGTGATCTATTGATTAGTGATACGGAGGTTGTTTTAGATATGAAAATCCCATTTGAGTTGGTTGGGGGCATTATTATGCTCGACGTGTC
>JAEEGK010017232.1_pt1 | contig 15778 bp, 12 predicted proteins | sample 8958771 | NCBI WGS metagenome assembly JAEEGK01 (sample SAMN16246547, study PRJNA631951) | gut metagenome | biome: gut microbiome; feature: rumen; material: SC-attached | host: Bos | place: Iran: Karaj | collected 2018-10
AAGTCCCAGATCATTTCTCCGGAGTCGAAGAGCTCCATGAAATAGTCGAACTCGTGCTTGGCGCCGTGGAAGGAGAAGCCCAGGTTGCGGATGCGGCCGGCTTTCTTTTCCTCGAGGAGGAAGGGAAGGAGGCCGTTGTCTACGTAGCGCCGATTGAAGGCGTCCTTGCCGCCGCGGCCAATCGAGTGCAGCAGGTAGTAGTCAAAATAGTCTGTTTTGAGCTGCGCGAAGGAGTCCTTGTACATCTTGATGGACGCCTCGGCCGATGCATCTCCGAAGTTGGACAGCTTGGTGGCAATGTAGTAGCTCTCGCGGGGGTGGCGGCTGAGGGCGATGCCGGCCGCTTTCTCGCTCTGGCCCTGGAGGTAGGCGGGGGAGGTGTCAAAGTAGTTGATGCCGTGCTCGAGGGCATAGTCTACCATTTCGTTTACGGCTTCCTGGTCAATGACGTCCTTCCCGGAGGCGTCCTTAATCATGGGCCAGCGCATGCAGCCAAAGCCGATGAGGGAGACCTTGTCCCCGTTTTTCGGGTTCTCGCGGTAAATCATCTGCTCCGGGCCTTCGTCCGCCCCGGCCGGCTGGGTTCCCTTGGGTGCGCAGGCAGCCGCCATGGCCGCTGCGCCGGATATCTTCAAAAAGTCTCTTCTATCCATGGCTACACGTGTTGATATTTACCGTTTACCGTAATGGCGCTGATGGGCCGCACCGGGCACAGATACTCGCAGGCGCCGCAGCCGGTGCACACTTCTTCGGCAATGGCGGGGATGCGGTTTTCTCCGTAGGCCACCAGTTTGATGGCGCCGGAGGGGCAGGCCTGGGAGCACTTGCCGCAGGCCGATTTCCCGGTGGCCATGAGGCAGAGCTCGGGGTTCACTTGTGCGGTTCCAATGTGGTACTGCGTCTTTTCCTCGCGGGTGATCTTTTCGATGGCGCCGGCGGGGCACAGCTCGCTGCAGCGGGTGCACTCCGGACGGCAGAAGCCTTTCTCGTAGCTCATCTGCGGCTGCATGAGGTGTTCGAGGTCCGTGGAGGGCCGGAGCACGTTGTTCGGACATTCGGCTACGCAGAGCTGGCAGCCGGTGCAGTGCCGATAGAAGTCTTTTACGCTCCTGGAGCCGGGAGGCGTGAGCGGGACTTCGCGCTCCGGGGCCTGCTTGGGAAGCACGCGGGCAAAGCCGCCGTCGGTCTTCTTGGCAATCTCCTGCGCGCGGGCTTCGACGCCCTTGAGGGCCGCGGCACCCAGGGCCACCGCCGTTCCGGTCATGAAGGCGCGGCGGCCGTTATCGGCCTTCTTGTCATTCTGAGCCGAAGGCGAAGAATCTTTCTTCCCCCATGCGAACCTATACTTCAGCCCGCCCTTAGGGCAAGTCTCTATGCAGTTGAAGCAGTCTACGCATCGGCTATGGTCAATGTGAACGCGCTCCGGAGTAATTTCAATGCACTGGGCCTTGCACTTGCGCTCGCAGCTGTGGCAGCGTACGCACTGGCTCTCGTCAATCATGGGACGGAACATGGCAAAGCGCGAGAAGAAACTGAGGGTGGTTCCAACGGGGCAAATCTCGTTGCAGTACGTGCGGCCGCCCTTGAAGGAAAGGGCTACAATGACGCAGAGGGTAACCACCGCCACAATGAAGGTGGGTACGCTCCGCATCCACACCTCTTTTTCATAGAAGGCGTAGCTGCCGGCACGTTCTGCCAGCCAGGCCAGGAGGTTATTGCCCCAGAGGTAGATGGGCTGCAGGAGGTTCTGCACCATGCGGCCATAGGCGCTGTAAGGAGCCAGAAGGGTCACAATGACATGCACGCCGGCTACAAGGCATATGACAAACAGGACCCATACGCCGTACCGCAGCCAGGGATGCTCCTTCTTGTACTTGTACGCGGGCTTTTTCTTCCCCCGTCCAATCCGTGAGATTAAGTCCTGGAAAATGCCCAGCGGGCAAATGACGGAGCAGTACACGCGGCCAAACACGAGGGTCAGGAGCACAAGGCCCACGATGACGCCCACGTTGAGAGCCATGACGGCCGGCAGGAATTGAATCTTGGCCATCCAGCCCAGATAGTGATGCAGCACGCCGGTAAAATCCAGAAGGAGAAGCGTAATCCCCAGCCAGAAGACCACGGCAAGAGCCACTCTAAGTTTTTTGAGCATAATCAAAAGAGAAACATTTGTGCTACAAACTTACTAATAATTTCCCAAACTGTGTAGATGTGAAAATGCTAAAGTGGAACCTATAACGCGTTTTCCCGGGAAAAGTGCGTTATAGGTCTCGGTTGAGGAGGGCGTATAACGCGAAAAACCGGGAAAAACGCGTTACTCGTCCGGGGGAGGATGCCGGCAATTGGCGTCAAGGCGTCGGAAACATGGTTGTCACCGTATGAGAGAACAAAAAAATTACTATCTTTGCAAATACGCAAATTAGAATATTTATGTTACCTCAAGCCAAAGAAATCGTTGACGCCCAGGCTGCCAAGATGCAGGGCGCAGTGGAATATCTGGAAGAAGACCTCAAGAACTACCGTGTAGGAAAGGCTTCCCCCACCATCCTCAATCCTGTTGTAGTAGACTACTACGGCACGCCCACTCCCATCAACCAGGTAGCTTCCGTTACCACGCCGGATGCCAAGACCATCGCCATCCAGCCCTGGGAGCGCTCCCTCATCGCCAAGATCGAGAAGGCCATCCTGGATGCCAACATCGGCCTCACCCCTTCCAACAACGGTGAAATCATCCGTTGCCTGGTGCCCGCCCTCACGGAGGAACGCCGCAAGGAACTCATCAAGAAGGCCAAGGCTCAGGGCGAGACTTCCAAGGTAACCATCCGCAACGCCCGCCGTGACGGTATCGAACTCCTCAAGAAGGCCCAGAAGAACGACGGCCTCTCCGAGGACGGCGAGAAGGAAGGCGAGGACGAGCTCCAGAAGGCCACGGACAAGTACGTAAAGAAGGTGGACGAACTCATCGCCGCCAAGGAGAAGGATATTCTCACCGTTTAAGGCCCTTTCGCATGCGCGTCGCCATACAAGGATTCAAGGGCTGCTTTCATGAACAGGCAGCCCGTCTTTTTTATGATGCACCCCTGGATATTCTGGAGTGCAATACCTTCGAGGACTTGTACAAAGCCCTTGATGAGCACAAGGCAGACGCCGCCGTCATGGCCATTGAAAACACCGTAAGCGGAGGACTCCTCCATAACTTTGAACTGTTACGCACCCGTAACCGCAAGGTGAAGGGGGAGGTTTACATCCAGATCGGCCAGAACCTGATGGCCCTTCCGGGACAGCGCCTCCAGGATATCCGCGAAGTGCGCACGCACTACATGGCCATCAACCAGACGCGTCCCTGGTTCGAGGCCAACGCCCCCTGGATCCGTCTCATCGAGAGTGAAGACACGGCCAAGAGCGCCCGTGACATTGCCCTCAGCGGAGAAAAGGGCGTGGGCGCCGTGGCCGGAGAACTGGCCGCACAGCTCTACGGCCTCGACATCCTGGCCCCGCACATCGAGACCTATCGGCAAAACTTCACCCGATTCCTGGTCATGGACGAGGGACTCAAGGTCCCCGAAAAGGAGATAGACAAGGCGCTTCTGTGCTTTACGCTGCCGCACAAGCCCGGCTCACTGGCCCAGATCCTCACCATCCTGTCCTTCTACGAGATGAACCTTACGCGTATCCAGTCACTGCCCATCCCCGGCAGGCAGTGGCAGTATTTCTTCTATGCCGACATCAAGTTTTCTTCCCCGGAGCGCTATCGCCAGGCCCTTTCGGCCGTGCGGCCGCTCATCGAAGACTTACATATTTTAGGTGAATATAAATCTGCATTATGATCATCGAACCAGCAAAACGAACGCTCTCCGTAAAGGAGTACTACTTCTCCATCAAGAACAAGGAAATCGCTCGCCTTTCCGCAGAGCGTGTGGCTAAGGGTGAAGACCCTGTGATTAACCTGGGCATCGGCTCGCCCGACGGTTCTCCTTCTCCCGAGGCCATTGAGGCCCTGGCCCAGTGCGCGCACCGCACCGGCGTACATGGCTATCAGAGCTATGTGGGCATCCCCGAACTCCGTCATGCCATTGCCGCCTGGTACGAGCGCTGGTATGGCGTGCAGCTGGACCCCGCCAGCGAGATCCAGCCGCTCATGGGTTCCAAGGAAGGCATCCTGCTTCTCTCCCTCACGTTCCTGAACAAGGGTGACAAGGTGCTGGTTCCCAACCCGGGCTATCCCACTTACACATCGGCCACCCTCATGTGCGAGGCGGAGGTGGTGAAGTACGACCTTCTGGAAGAGAACGGCTGGTACCCGGACTTCGACCAGCTGGAGTCCATGGACCTCAGCGGTGTCAAGCTCATGTGGGCTAACTATCCCAATATGCCTACCGGCGCTCCTGCCCGCAAAGAGGTTTTCGAGAAGCTGGTGGCTTTTGCCCGTAGGCACGGCATCCTTCTAATCAACGACAACCCTTACGGATTCGTGCTCAATGAGCCCCAGTCCATCCTCACCGTTCCCGGCGCCCGCGAGGTGTGCATGGAGATGAACTCCCTGTCCAAGAGCCATAACATGGCCGGCTGGCGTGTGGGTATGCTGGTGGGTGACGCTGCCGTCATCAAGGAGGTCCTCAAGGTAAAGTCCCAGATGGATTCCGGTATGTTCCGCGGCATCCAGGAAGCTGCCGTGGTGGCGCTCAATTCCGGCAAGGAGTGGTACGACGCCCTCAACAAGGAGTACGCCGCCCGCCGCGAGGTGGCCTGCAAGATCATGGACGTACTGGGCTGCCAGTACGACAACAACGCCGGCGGCCTGTACGTATGGGGCCGTGTTCCTTCCGGAGAGGCCGTGGACTGGAGCGACAAGTTCCTCTACGAGGCCGGTGTGTTCCTCACCCCCGGTTTCATCTTCGGCAGCAACGGCGCCAAGTACCTGCGCATCTCCCTTTGCGCCAATGTACCTACGCTTACGAAGGCTCTCGAGAAAATCAAAGCAGCGTGCGCACAGTAGGTGTCATAGGCCTGGGCCTTATCGGCGGCTCCCTGGCGCTTGACCTCAGGCGCAGGGGCTTTGCGTCCCGTACCCTGGGCGTGGAGAAGGATTCCGTTGCGGCCCAGGCGGCCCTCACCATCGGCCTGGTGGATGAAGTGACAGACCTCGACACCTGCGTGAAGGAGGCCGATATCATTGTGCTGGCTGTTCCCGTGGGTGCAGCCGTGAAGCTGGTAACGCAAATTCTCGATAAGATCGGTGACAACCAGATTGTCATTGACGTGTGCTCTACCAAGGAGCAGATTTGCCGCGCTACGCAGTATCACCCGCGGCGTGGGCAGTTTGTGAGCACACACCCCATGGCCGGTACCGAGTACAGCGGCCCCTGGGCGGCGCAGCCCGGCCTGTTTGACGGCCGTGCCTGCATCTTCTGCGACAGTGAGGAGAGTGCTCCCCAGGCCGTCCGGAAGATTGAGGAAATGTATGCGGTACTCAACATGCGCCCCCTGTACATGCGCGCTGCCCAGCACGATGTGCACACGGCCTATGTGTCCCACATCTCCCACGTCACCTCCTTCGCTCTGGCCCTCACCGTGCTGGATAAGGAGAAGGATGAGAAACACATCTTCGACCTGGCCAGCGGCGGTTTTTCCAGTACCGTGCGCCTTGCCAAGTCCAATGCCGACATGTGGGTCCCCATCCTCACGCAGAACCACGACAACGTGCTGCATGTGATGGACACTTATATAGAAAAAATGAAAGCTTTCCGCGAAGCGGTAGCTTCTTACGACGAAGACAAGATCCGGGAGCTCATTACAGAAGCCAACAAGATCAAGAAGATTCTTCGCTAACACTCAGAAAGACTGAACTATGGCACACGAATTAGATATCATCCCCGGAACCGAATGGGGCTTTTTCACCCTTCCGCGTCCCATGTGCATCGCCGGTCCCTGCTCTGCCGAGACCGAGGAACAGGTGATGGAAACGGCTAAGGGCCTCAATGACTTTGGCATCCACGTTTACCGCGCCGGCATCTGGAAGCCGCGTACGCACCCGGGCTCCTTTGAGGGCGTTGGTACGCAGGGCCTGAAGTGGCTCCGCCGCGTGAAGCAGGAACTGGGCATGAAAGTGTGCACCGAGGTTGCCTCCGAAAAGCATGTGCTGGAGTGCATCAAGTACGGAGTGGACATCGTGTGGGTGGGAGCCCGCACATCGGCCAATCCCTTCCTCATGCAGGAGATTGCCGATGCCCTCGAAGGCACCGACATCCCCGTGCTGGTGAAGAATCCCGTGAACCCGGACCTGGACCTGTGGATTGGCGCCCTGGAGCGTCTGAACCGCGCCGGCCTCAGGAAACTGGGCGTGATTCACCGCGGATTCTCGACATCGGCCAGCATTCCTTACCGCAATGACCCGGGCTGGAAGATTGCCATCGAGCTGCGCACCCGCTACCCCCAGATGGCGTTCTTCGCCGACCCTTCCCACATGGCCGGAGACCGCAAGTACCTTCTGGAGCTGTCTCAGCGGGCCATGGACCTGGGCCTGGACGGCCTCATGGTGGAGAGCCACTGCGACCCTTCCTGCGCCCTGTCCGACGCCAAGCAGCAGCTCACCCCCGCAGACCTCCAGAACCTTCTGGAGAGCCTTGTCATCCGTGAGAACACCTCCGAGAACGAGGCCTACAGGGAGGGAATCGACGCCCTTCGCGCCCGCATCGACGTCATTGACGAGAACCTCCTTAAGCTCCTGAAGGACCGTATGGCCGTGAGCCAGGCCATCGGCCAGTACAAGAAGGAGCACAACGTGGCCATCCTCCAGGCGGGCCGATGGGAGCAGCTGCTCTCCGGCATGGTGGAGCGCGGCGCTGCGCTGGGGATATCGGCCGATGCCATCACGGCCATCATGACCGCCATCCACGACGAATCCGTACGCGTGCAAAACCGCGTGCTGGAAGGATAAAATGAACGAGACACTATGATTTACAAGCTGGTATTGGCCCTTCGGCACCTGATGTACGACAAGGGCTGGAAGAAATCCCATGAAGCCCACGTCCCCACCGTCTGTGTGGGAAACATTACCGTTGGCGGTACGGGAAAGACGCCCCATACGGAGATGATCCTGAGGAAACTCATGGGCAGTGAGCGCTGGGGCACCCGCCAGCTGGCCGTGCTGTCCCGCGGATACAAGCGCAAGAGCCATGGCTTCCAGGTGGCCGGGACAGATGCATCGGCCCGCCAGATGGGAGACGAACCCCTGCAGATGGCCCGCAAGTTCCCCATGGTGACCGTGGCGGTGGACAAGAACCGCATCCACGGATGCGAACAGCTCAGCGGCGTAGACCTCATCATCCTGGACGATGCCTTCCAGTACCGCCGTCTCCGTCCCACGCTGAACATTGTGCTCGTAGACTACAACCGTCCCATCTTCGAAGACCGCCTCATGCCCTGGGGACATCTGAGAGACCTTCCCTCACAGCTCAGGCGCGCCCAGGTAGTCATCGTGTCCAAGAGCCCGGCCGAGCTTGACCAGGTAGAGCGGGGAGAATGGCGCAGCCGCCTTAAGCTCCGGGAAGATCAGGAGCTGTATTTCACCACCGTGAGCTACTGCCCGCCGGAGCCCGTTTTCCCGGAAGCCGACCCCCACTACATTTACTCCAAACGGCTGGTGCTGGTGTCGGGTATCGCCAGCAATGCGCAGCTGAGGATGTACATCTCCGACACCTACAAGATGGTGGAAAAGCTCGAGTTCCCGGACCATCATCGTTTCTCGGCTTCCGATATCCGCAGCATCGCCGCTGCCGTGAAAGCCAATCCTACGGCCTGCCTTATGACAACAGAAAAAGACGCTCAGCGCCTGCGGGATTGTAAGAATGTCCCCGAGGATGTGCGTAAGCGTCTTTTCTATCTGCCTATCGAGGCAACGTTCCTCACGCCGGAGGAGGATGCAGCGTTTACGGAAACGCTGATGAAATCCATTACATCGAAAGAACGTTAAGGACCGAGATCAGTTCCTTGTTGATGGGCTTGTCCATCTTGATGGCACGGGAGATGGGCACGTACACGATTTCGTCGTTCTTGATGCCAATCATCACGTTGCGCTGGCCTTCCAGAAGGGCCTCGATGGCGGCGTATCCCATACGGGAAGCCAGGATGCGGTCATAAGCGGTGGGTGAACCGCCGCGCTGCAGGTGGCCCAGGATGGTAACGCGGGCGTCGAACTGGGGATACTCCTTCTTGATACGGTCGGCGTAGTAAAGGGCGCCGCCCACACCGTCTTTCTGGGCTTCGCTCACCAGCACAATAGCGCTGTTCTTGCTCTTGCGCTTGCCTCTTTCAATGAATTCTGCCAGCTGGTCCACGTCGGTTTTGCCTTCGGGGATGATGGCGGCCTCGGCACCGGAAGCGATGGCGCTGTTCTGGGCCAGGAATCCGGCGTCGCGTCCCATTACCTCCACAAAGAAGATGCGGTCGTGGGAGTTGGCGGTGTCGCGGATCTTGTCCACGCAGTCTACGATGGTGTTGAGGGCCGTGTCGTAGCCGATGGTGGAGTCGGTTCCGTATAGGTCGTTGTCAATGGTTCCGGGCAGGCCGATGATGGGAATGTCGTATTCACGGGCAAAGAGCTGGGCGCCGGTGAGGGAACCGTTGCCGCCGATGACCACCAGGGCGTCGATGCCGGCTTCCACCATGTTGTCGTAGGCCTTCTTGCGGCCTTCCGGGGTGAGGAAAGCGGTGCAGCGGGCCGTCTTGAGGATGGTACCGCCGCGCTGGATGGTGTTGGAAACGCTGGAGGAAGTGAATTTGACGAATTCTTTCTCGATGAGGCCGAAGTAGCCGCGCATGACGCCGATGACGTTGATGTCGTGGGCGCGGGCGCTGCGCGTGACGGCACGGATGGCGGCGTTCATGCCCGGGGCATCACCGCCCGAGGTAAGTACGCCGATGGTATTGATTTGTCTTTCCATAGACTTATTAAAATTTTTGCAAATATACTACTTTTTGGGGGTATTTCAACGAAAAAATTGTAACACTCTGCCTCTTTGACTTGGACCTCCCTTTTGACCAATAACGCGTTTTTGCCGGAAAAGTGCGTTATACGTCCGTAGCAAGGCAGGGCAATAACGCGAAAAAGGGCCAAAAGTGCGTTATTGCTTTTGTCTGGGGGGGTGGCGGATGATTATAAGCCGTACACGCCTTCCACTTCGGGGGTTTCTTCACCCCAGCGCTGGGCAACGTAGTCCAGGGTGGTCATGATTTCCTCCGGATCTTTGGAAGTGACGAGTTTGATGCGGGTATCTTTGAAGTCCCGGAGCCCTTTGAAGTAGCAACTGAGGTGGCGACGCATCTCGTACACGCCGGTAACGGGTCCTTTCAAATCCAGTGAGAGCTGGAAATGGCGTTTGGCAAGGGCCACGCGGTCTTTCACGCTCATGGGTGGAAGTTCCTCGCCGGTGTCCAGGAGGTGCCGGATTTCGGTGAAGATCCAGGGATGGCCAAAGCTGGCACGGCCCACCATGATGCCGTCTACACCGTAGCGCTCAAAAGCTTCCTTCGCTTTCTGTGCACTGTTGATGTCTCCATTACCTATTATAGGTATGTGCATGCGGGGGTTCTCTTTCACGGCACCGATGAGGGTCCAGTCGGCCTCGCCCTTGTACATCTGGCAGCGGGTGCGGCCATGGATGGTGAGGGCGGCAATGCCCACATCCTGCAGGCGCTCGGCCAGTTCCACTATGATTTTGGACTGGTTGTCCCAGCCAAGACGGGTCTTGACGGTTACAGGCTTGTCCGGAACGGCTTTGACAATGGCTTCGGTGATGGCTACCAGTTTGTCGGGTTCTCTCATCATGCCGCTGCCTGCGCCCCTGCCGGCAATCTTGGAGACAGGGCAGCCGAAATTGATATCCACGATATCGGCCCCGTGACCACCAGCCAGTTCGGCGGCTTTGTCGGCCATCCTGGCGGCATCTACCATAGCATCGGGAAGGCTGCCGTAGATTTGCACGGCTACGGGAGACTCTTCCTCCAGCGTGCGCATCTTGGCAATGGTCTTGCTCACGTCCCGCACCAGGCCGTCGGAACTGACAAACTCCGTAGTCACCATGGCCGCGCCCGCTTCCCGGCAAAGGATGCGGAAACTGGCATCTGTGACATCCTCCATGGGCGCCAGGGTCACCGGACGGTCTCCTAACTCTATATTTCCGATTTTCATGGCGCAAAGGTAGTGCTTTTTTTGCTTCCACTTACGAGCAAAAGCAGGATTTGCCGGGAATTATGCTTAAGATCGTCAGCAGTGACGAACAAAAGCAGGATAAGGGCCAAATCACGCTTAAGATCGTCACCGTGCCGGCGCAAACGACGTACGGGTTAGAGCTGGAGCCCCATGGAGGCGAGGAGAAGGATGAGGGAAAGGTACTCGGAGAGGGCGGCCTTGAGTTTTTTCATGACCTTCTGTCAGGCCTTGCCTGGGTGGCTGCAGCGGCAAAAAAGATATTGAGCCGCAGGGCGCTGCCGTAGTTTTTCCTGAAGATAGCTCTATTGAGAGGCCCTGCTGTTTTAGCAGGGCTTTTTTCATTTTTGGGATTTTTGCGGACGAGATTTCGTGGTAAACTGTAAAGTTTGTATATGCTGATTGATAACTTGTTCCTTGATTCCAGTTATGAATTATTGCATTATTGGTGTAAAAAGTAATAAATAATAATTGCTAAAATGTTTTTGCATTTGAAAATTAAATACTATCTTTGCGCCCCGGTTAAAATGCTAAACCAAAACCACTTTTATATTAACCAATCATTTATCCAATGTGTAACAACAGCTTACGTAAGGTTTGCCTCGTGGTTGCATCTTTGTTCTGCTTCTCGGCACTGGTTTTTGGCCAGGGTGGCAGCCGTATCATTACCGGTACGGTGGTGGATCAGAACAATGAACCGCTCATCGGGGCAGGCGTAGTCGTTGAAGGCCAGAGTACCATCGGTACCATTACTGACTTCGGCGGAAACTACTCACTGACCGTTCCCGAGGATGCCAAACAGCTCCGCTATTCCTATATTGGAATGGTGGACCGGCTCATTGACATCGAGGGACGCACGGTAATCAATGTCACTTTGGCCGAGGACGCCACCGTCCTTGAAGGCGTAGTCGTAACCGCCCTCGGTATCAAGCGTTCCGAGAAAGCCGTTACCTACAACGTCCAGAAACTGGACGAGAAAGTCTTCGTCACCCGCGAAGCCAACCTGGTGAACTCCCTCTCCGGCAAGATTGCCGGCGTGCAGATCAATGAAACAGCCGCCGGAGCCGGTTCCGAGACCAAGGTAGTCATGCGCGGTGCCAAGTCCATCAGCGGCAACAACAACGCCCTGTATGTGCTGGACGGCATTCCGCTTCCCACCCTCAGCACCACCAAGCCCGGAGACTCCTGGAGCATCTATTCCGGTTCCGGCCTTTCCGGTGACGGTATGTCCATGCTTAACTCCGAGGATATTGCCGATATGAGCGCCCTCGTAGGTGCATCGGCCGCCGCCCTCTACGGTTACAAGGCTGCCAACGGTATCCTCATGCTTACCTCCCGCACCGGTGAGGAAGGCTTCCACGTGAGCTATTCCAACAATACCACCTTCTCTTCCCCCCTGATGCTCCCCGCCCGCCAGACCAGCTACGGTGCCAAGGCCGGCGCTTACGCTTCCTGGGGCAGCAAACTGGACGCCGCTCCCACCTGGAACATCCGTGACTTCTTCCAGACCGGCTACAACACGGCCCACTCCGTGAGTCTCTCGGCCGGCAAGGAGCACTCCTCCACCTATCTGAGCGCCGGTTATTCCGACGCCCGCGGCATTGTTCCCAACAACAACTACAACCGCTTCAACGCTACTTTCCGCCATACGGCCGACTACCTGAACAATAAGCTGCACATGAGCGTGCTGGGTATGTTCGTGCGCGTGAACGAGCAGAACATGCTCTCCGGCGGCCTGTACCACAACCCGCTGGTGCCGCTCTACCTCATGAGCCCCAGCGACAACCTGTATGCCTATACCGTTTACGAGCGCTACGACGCAGCCCGTAACTTCCCGGTCCAGTACTGGAACACCAACCAGCTGTCCATGCAGAACCCCTTCTGGACCATCAACCGCAACATGTTCACGGCCCAGAAGAACCGTTTCATCCTGGGCGGCTCCGTCTCCTATGACGTGACCGACTGGCTGGACGTGCAGGCCCGCGTGCGTACCGACCATAACGGCACCATCGCCGAGGAAAAGCACCACGCTTCCTCCAACGGTCTGTTCGCCGGCAAGTACGGCCGCTACAAGTACAGCGACCAGAAGACCACCCAGACCTATGCCGATGTCCTCGTAAACGTGCACAAGAACTTTGGCGAAAATGCCCTGGTGTCCCTGAATGCCACCCTGGGCGCTTCCATCGAAGACTACTACTATCGCGGAACCACCCTGGGCGGTGACCTCCTGGGTGTAGCCAACCTGTTCACCTTCACCAATATGGAAACCGGCAAGGCCCAGTCCAAAGACACCTTCCGCGACCAGACCCAGTCCATCTTCGGTACCCTCAACGTAGGTTACAAGAACTTCCTCTTCCTGGAAGCGACCGCCCGCGAAGACTGGTCCTCCCAGATGGCGACGGGCGGCAAGGTAAAGCCCTTCTTCTATCCTTCCGTAGGCGCCTCCTGGCTCATCACCGAGATGCTGGAGAAAAAGTCCGACATCATCCCCTACGCCAAGGTGCGCGCTTCCTATGCCGAGGTTGGTAACCCCATCAACCGCTTCATCCTCAATGAAACCTACGCCGTGGTAGGCGGCATCCCCAACCTGAACACCTGGAAACCCGCCCCCGACTTCCAGCCCGAGCGCACGCGCTCCTGGGAAGTAGGTGCCGATGTGCGCCTGTTCAAGGGCCTGGTCCAGTTGGCCGGAACCTACTACCACTCTTCCACCTACAACCAGGTCTTCACGCCCACCAACACCTCCCTCAGCGGCTCCAGCGTGTTCTACGTGAACGCCGGCCAGGTGGACAACTCCGGTGTGGAACTCTCTGCCCAGTTCTCCAAGGACTTCTTCCAGGACTTCAACTGGACCACCAACCTCATCTGGACCAAGAACACCAACAAGGTGGTGAAGATGCTGGACTACACCATGGGCAATGAGCACTACGTGAGCACCCGCGAGAACGTGGGCGGAACCTCCGCCGCCACCATGTGGCTCATCGAAGGCCGTCCCGTGGGCGAAATGTACGTCTCCGGCCTGGCAACCAATGCCGATGGTACCCCGTACGTAACGCCTTCCGACAAGGGCGGCGTCCTGTACAAGGCCCCCAACGACGGCACGCCCGACACCATGTGGTATGCCGGCAACGTGAACCCCGACTGGACGGGCTCCTGGCGCAACCAGTTCAGCTGGAAGGGCCTTAACCTGGCCTTCATGTTCACCATGCGCAAGGGTGGCGTGGGCGTGTCCCTCACCGAGGCTGCCATGGACGGTTTCGGCGTAACCGAGAAGACCCTCCAGGGCCGCGAAGAAGGTTTCAACTTTGCCCCCGCCGACATCTTCGGAAATGCCCGCAACTACTATCAGGTGAGCGGTCAGGACTACTGGCAGACCATTGCCAGCCCCACCGGTACCGACGCCCTGGGCGCCTACTATGTCTATGACATGACCAACATCCGCCTGGCCGAGGTCTCCCTGGGATACGACATCCCCGTGAGCAAGGCCGTGAAGTGGATCGAGAGCCTGAACGTCTCCCTGGTGGGACGCAACCTGGCCCTTCTCTACTGCAAGGCTCCCTTCGACCCCGAGCAGGTGTCTAACGCCGGCAACTACGGCGCCGGAATCGACCTGTTCATGGCTCCGTCTACCCGTAACATCGGCTTCTCCGTCAAGGTGAAGTTCGGTAAGAAGAACAATAAATAATGGAGGATACCGCAATGAAAAAGACCATCCTTTCCGTTTTGATCCTGATGGTGAGCCTGGTGTCCTGCACCAAGTCTTTCACCGACCGCAATACCAACCCCGAGCAGGCCACCGAGGAAATGCTCGAGCACGATAACCTTCGCACCGGCTCCTACGTGGCCCAGATGATGGCCAACGTCCTTCCTTCCTACCAGAGAGGTGAGGAGGAGTACGGTTCGGCCTCCTATCAGGTTGTACAGGGCCTCACCGGCAACATCTTCTCCAACTACGAGGCAGCTACCAACAGCGGCTTCCACCAGACCAACGAGTACAATCTGGTGGCCGATGGCTGGACCAAGGCCCTCTTTGAGGATGCCTACATCCGCGCCATCGCCCCCTGGACGCAGCTGAACGCCCTCCGCGAGAGCTCCCCCTACGATGCCGCTTTCGGTGACATCCTCAAGGTGGCAGCCCTCCATCGCGTGACCGATGCCTACGGCCCCATCCCTTACACCCAGCTGGGTACCGGCGCCATCCACCTTTCCTACGACAAGCAGCAGGAAGTGTATGCCGCCATGTTCGAAGACCTGGACAGCGGCATCGGCACCCTCGAAGACCTGCTGGGCAAGGGCGTCGCTACCTATCTGGCCGACTACGACAACGTCTTCTACGGTGACGTAGCCAAGTGGATCCAGTTTGCCAACACGCTGCGTCTGCGCCTGGCCCTCCGCGTGGCTTATGCCGACGAGGAGCTGTACAAGGCCCAGGCCGCAAAGGCCATCGCCTGCCCCGAAGGCTTCCTGGAGGTGGACGCTGCTCTGCATCCGGGTACGGGCGCCTGGGAAAATCCCATCTTCGTTATTGAGTACAACTTCAATGACGGCGATGCCAAACCCGGTGCCACCATTGTCACCTATATGGACGGCTACAACGACCCCCGTCGCAGCGCCTACTTCACCACCGGCTCCGACGGCCAGTATCATGGCGTACGCATGGGATCGGTCATCAGCGACACCTACGCCAAGTCTTCCCTTCTGTCCCGTATCAACTGCACCAACAACGATCCCCTTATGTGGATGAGCGGTGCCGAGAGTTTCTTCCTTCGCGCCGAGCATGCTCTCCGCAGCGGAAACGATGCCGCTGCCGGTCAGCTCTATGAGGCTGGTATCAAGAAGAGCTTCGAGCTCAGAGGCGTGGGCGTGGGCTCTTACCTTTCCACCACCACCGGTGTGGGCAGTTTCACGGACGCCGTTACGGCCGGTAACAGCTACAGCACCAACCTCACCGACGTGTCGGTTGCCTGGAGCAGCCAGAGCAGCTTCGAAGGTCACCTGGAGCAGATTATCACCCAGAAGTACATTGCCGGTTTCCCCGAGGGAATGGAGGCATGGGCCGAGTTCCGCCGCACCGGCTACCCCAAGGTGATTCCTACGCTCACCAACAGCTCTGGCGGCACCATTGACACCGACAGGCAGATCCGTCGTCTCATCTACCCCGCCTCCGAGTTCCAGGCCAACAATGCGGCCGTGACCGAGGCCATTACCCTTCTGGACAGCGAAGCCAAGAGCGGCGCCGGCGACAACGGCGGCACCCAGCTCTGGTGGGATAAAAAGTAACCCTTACAGCAATGAAAAAGACAATCTATATACTGATGATGGGCGCCGCACTGGTTCTCTCTTCCTGTAACAAGGACGTGAAGCCCATCCAAGTAGAGCGCACCTCCGGTATTCACACCGTGGAGCCCTGGGCTACTTATATCCAGGGTACCGGTACCGTGAATGCCATCGGCGACGAGACCTACTACCAGAATCTGCGCGAGTGGAAGAAGGCTGCCTTCGACAAGGACGGCATTGCCGCGCGCAGCATCTCCTATATCTTCTTTGCCGACTACGGCTCCATGGCTTTCC
>JAEEGK010017233.1_pt1 | contig 15778 bp, 9 predicted proteins | sample 8958771 | NCBI WGS metagenome assembly JAEEGK01 (sample SAMN16246547, study PRJNA631951) | gut metagenome | biome: gut microbiome; feature: rumen; material: SC-attached | host: Bos | place: Iran: Karaj | collected 2018-10
TCGTAGTCTTCTTTCGATACGAGAATGCCAGGATAGTTCACCTTGCCAGTGTACTTGCCAATGGGAGTCCAAGGTGCACCATAGTGAGTCAGAATCATTGGATTATAATAGTGGAAGGAAAGGATGATATTCTTGTCACCCTCAGGAACCTTGAGGTATTTCATGGTTTCATAACCTTGCCACATGTTGCTGCCGATGACCAGTGTGCGTTGAGGCTCAATCTTACGGAGGGCAGCGTGAACCTTGACAATCAACTTGTTCCATTGCTCATGTTCTTCGGCTACGGGTTCATTCATGAACTCATAGGCTACCCAGTCGTTGCTGTATTCATGTAATGCCTCAGACAACTGCTGCCACAAATTAATGAGATCTTGCTGAGCTTTCTCTGAGGTGAAGAGCGTATTAGCCTGATCGCCTCCCTCATTGACAGCATTAAAATAATGAGAGCGAATGATGTGCAGGTCAACAATAGCGCGGATATTGTGCTTACGAGCCCAGTCAAGGGCATTGGTAAGTAATTGCCATGCCTCAGGCAGCTTGTTGCCATTCTCATCCCAGAACTGAACTTCGTCGATGGGGATGCGTACGAAGTCAAAACCCAACTCTTCAAGACGAGCGAAGTCGTCTTCCTGAATGTGCTTTTGGCGAGCTTCGCCACGCTCTTCCGATTGCGAAAGCCAGTGGCTCAAATTCGTTCCGCGATGAATACGGAAGTCGTTGACGCCATCTGTTTCACTCTTGGTAGAGCAAGCAGTCATGACCAACATTGTCATGGCTACGATTGCAACAGAAAACAGTAATTTCTTCATAAATAGATGATAATATTTTATTTTGATTTTCCTTCTGTGATACCTTGGAGAATCCAGGGAGCCTTAACCTTCATACCACGTTCGCGGTCAAAGATGCCGAAGTGCTCAGGACCACTGCCGAAAGCGTTGTTGTCCCAGATGAATGTGGCAATACCACGCTTGCGAGTCTCGCTGACCAGGAATTGGCAGTAATAAGTCATGTTCTCGTGAATCTTATCAGTCTGTCCGCCCTTCTGACGGTCGGTAACACCCCATTCGCCCATAACAAGGCCTAATCCCTGTGAAGCCCATGTGGCTAAGGTCTTGTCGAAGAACTCTGTCATCGTCTTCTCGTCGCTTGGAGAAGCCTCGCCAAACTGCTTGAATGGCTCTCCCCAGTAATTGAATTTGCACTCACCGGCATAGTCCCAAGGTGTGTAGTAATGGAACTCTACGCTCATGTAGTCGTTCCCATTCCCTTCCACATCAGTAGGAATAATGAAATCGCCATTGTAGAGACCGAAGTCAGGATTGCAAACGTAGGTCTGAACAATCAGGTGTCGCTTGAGGTTGTTGCCACCTGTGGCGCGTACTACATCAATAAATGTCTGGTTATACGAATTCTGTACAGCCAGATTCTCAGCTTCAGGCTTACCCCAATTGTCCTTAATATGAACCTCGTTGGTGCCAGCAAAGGCAACGCGGTAGTCATACTGGGCAAATTCGCTGGCGATATTCAGCCAAAGCAGTGCCAATTTCTGGTTGTTCTCGTCTTTATATTCATTGGTAGGACGACCTTCCAGCCATTTGTCGTGGTGGGTGTTAATAATAACTTTCAGGTCGTTGCTTAGGCACCAGCCAACGATTTCCTTCACACGGTTGAGCCATGCCTTGTCAATGCTCATTGCTTGTGCATTGGTAATATGGCACTGCCAACGGACAGGAATACGAATGGCATTGAAACCGGCATCTTTTACGGCTTTAATGACTTTCTTGGTAACAACAGGATTACCCCATGCAGTTTCTGCCTTGATGCTATTGTCGGCCATGCCGATTTGCATCGACTCGCCATCTTGACCAGGGGCAGAGCATTCTAACTGATTGCCTAAATTCCAACCAACCACATCTTTGTTCCACTCTTTAGCGGTAGGTTGGGCTGCAAGAGTTAGCGTGATGCTTGTCATACTAACAACAAACAGGTGTCTCAGAGAATAACTTTTCTTGTGTATCATTTTAGTTAGCGTTAAATGTGTAATTGAGATTTTGCGGTGCAAAAGTACCTTTTTATATATAAGCGGGGGTTTCATTGCATACAAAATAGGGTATAAAAACTTGTAGATGTCAGTTTTTATACCCTATTATGATAGTTTTTATACCTTTTTTGCCCTTTTCAACAGAATTTTGAGGGTGAAACACCAAAGTATTTTTTAAACACCGTACTAAAGTATTTGGCGTTTTCAAAGCCTGTCAGGGTGGCAGTATCCGTCACCGACTGACCGTTGCGCAACAACGTAACGGCACGCTCTAAGCGAATAACTCGGATGAAGTCCTGTGGCGATTTACCTGTGTAGGTCTTCAATTTGATGTAAAAGAGCGTACGACTCATGGCCATCTCCTGACAAAGACGATCAATACTGAAATCGCTGTCGGAGAGATTGTCGATAACCAGTCTTGTCACTTTACTGATGAATTCGTTGCCTTCTTCAGTCTGTTCGTCTGCTTCTGTTGACGGTAGAGGTTGACTGATGGCTGACGATTCTGTCTGGAACTGGTTGTTGAAATTAGGATCAGCGTTAAGTTGCGGGTTGCTAATTACCAAACGCATGTATTTGGTATGTAGTTGATAGATGCGCCAAGCTCCATAGAAGGCGAGGATGATGAGACAACAATAAATGAGCATCATCCACCAAGACTTCCACCAAGGCTGTCCGATATGGATGGTCAACTCCAATTCGTCAAGTACGGTGCCACTTGTGCGACTAATTGCCCTAAGCCTTAGCCGGTGATTGCCTGGCTCCAGATTGGTGAATCGAATGTATTGCTGTTCGATGGGCTGACTCCACTCACCTCCGGCTACCTGGTATTGATAAACTATATCAAACTGGTTGCGAAGGTTGATGCTCTCAAAGTTTAGAACAAAGGTTCGCTTGTCATAGGGAAGTTTCAGACTCCCGTCTTGAAGCATTTGGTATGTTTCTTCTTTAAAAGAGTCATCATCATCGTCGCTGCAGTTGACGGATGTAAGTCTAAGATCTGCAAGATAGTTGATTTCCTGGATGTTCTCTGGATTAATGATGATGGCTCCTGACGTAGTGCCCAGCAATATATGATTATTGCCAAGAATCGTGGAAGCGCCGTTTGTATATTCACAGCCTAGGCCATAGCAATAGTTAACATCAACAGCCTTTGTTGGTTGGTTGGCCTTTACAAAAGCCAGACCATGTTCCGTCGCTATCATGATACGATTGAAATGATCTTTGCATAAACTGCGAACACTATTTGATGGCAGCCCGTCCTCTGTGGTCATTTGGCGGCATTTCTTGGTTTGGAGATTATAAATGTACGCGCCACCACCATCGGTTCCTATCCAAAGTTCATCCGTTCCATTTAAAAGTAGTGACAGTATGAAGCGGTTGACATCATCCTTACGATCTGCCTGATAATTAAGTTCGTTAACCTTTCCTGTGACAGGGTCGACAATCCAAAGCCCGTATGCCGTACCTACTGCAATATGTCCATTGGGTAATTCCAATAGCGCATTAACATACTTGACCTGATGGTACTTGCAGCCTGTGGGCGTTTTCTGAACCAGCGCTCCGTCTAGGCATCCCATCCATAGGTCACCTTTGCGGTCAAAAAGCAAGCTAAAGACATGGTTGTCCTGAATCGTTCCGTTTTCTTCATTATACAAGGGGTGTGCACTACCGTTAGGAGCAATCTCATATACACCATTACCATAGGTGGCAGCCAATATTGAACCATTCGGAGCCATGCATAGAGAAAGAACCACCATGTCGCGACAAGTATGTTGCCAGAAACCTGTCTGCGGATTAAACAAACTCACGCCATTGTCGGTACCCATCGCCATCAAGGATGATGAAACCCTAAGTACGCAGTTGACATGATTATTAAGTAACGACTGCTGGTTGTTTTGTTCATGGCGAAAGACGGCCGAGGTACTACCTACTGGACGGGCAATGTCTATGCCACCAGAATAGGAGCCAATGACAATGTTTTCCCACGAATCGCATATCATCGAATAGATGCCATTGCCATGCAGGACACCTTGTGGACCCTCATTGGCATCAAACAGCAGACCACTTTTGTATTGCCCTTGCTCGTCAGGTCTGCGGTCTATCCAATGAACACCCTTTCCGTCAATGCCGATGAGCATCGTTTTGCTGTTATAGGGACAGATGCTTCGGATGGGCTGTTGCCATGCAGACTCTTTCTGGGACACCCTTGTCAGTTCTCCGTTGTTGTCTAACACATAAAGTCCAGAAGAGAATCCGCCCAACCATATCTTGTCATATATCGAATCATAATAGCCGCTTTCCATATTGCCTGCAACTATCTTGCGTAGGTTTTCCGTTCCATTGGAAGTGACAGCGGTCTCAAAAATGCCGCTACGTGTACAGAATATCAGATTTTTCTCGGTTCTGACAATACAATTGGCGTAGACATCTTTCGTCACAGTCTTTACCGTTTGTCCATCGAGCAGGTTGATTCCTTGATTTGTTGCAGCCCAGATGCCTTGTGCGGTGGGACAGATGTCGTTGAGCTGTACTTCACTGCCAACCATTTCTCGTATATTCACCTTTAACATGAAACGGTCGGTAGACGCATCATAAACAAAGATGTATCCCTTGTCATCATAGGCATACATCGGCATGTGGTCTTCCTTGTTCTCGCCAAGCATGAGCTTGATATGGCGTCCGGCATCATTGCTGTATTTGTCCTGTTCGCCCAATTGGTAATGTCTGATGGTGACACCGTTGTATCGTTCAACTCCGTTCTTTGTTCCCCACCATATCGCTCCGTCATTGGTTTGGAGAATGCTATACACTCTTTGGCTGTGCATACCGTCTTCCATTCCCAGGTGGCTGTATGTAAACTGGTTCAATTCCTGCGATCTGCTACCGAGAATCATCATAGTAAGCAGGCAGGTTGCGAAAGTTCGTAATGTGAGTAATGTTTTGTTGTAGGTTCTCATAGTCTTAAAGACTCTAATATGTTATTGTCCGCCAAGTCTGGCAAAGTATTCAATGATATCTTCCCATGTCTTGAAAGTGTCGGAACCGAACTCCAAGAGGGTCGCCATGGTGTCTCCCTCTTTTTGCTGGCTAATGAGATAGTCGCTATAGAGCAGGTCGCGACGATAGGTGAAGATGGTATGGTGCCAGGCAGGGACGTTGATATACTCTGTGAGCCACGATTCAGTTGTGGCATACTGTGAACAAGGAACGACGAAATAGACCTGATAGTGCTCAATGAGCAAACGAATGGCCTTCTGAACGGATGAGGCTGGTTTCTGGTAGCCGTCCATCATCGTCTCTATACCTATATATATTATAGGGCGCTCGCGCTTTTCCTGTTTGTCGTCAATCCAACGGATAACAGGAACCACACTCTGCATAAACGAACGGTCGTTCATGCGATGTTCACCATGAAAGTGGATGGCATTGGGATATTGTGCATGAAACATGTCGAACGTATCGACCGTAGTGTCCTCATCGCCAAAAAGCCCAAAGACACGCTGGCGCTCCTCATCGGTAATGCCCTCGAAGCGATGCTCCGACTGGTCCTTGTATTCTTTGACCAGTGCCTTGTCCACATAGAATTCCTGCACACCATCCAAACGAGGATTCTGGAATTGTTGCGTCCCCGTCATGCCATGAGCCTTCATCGTTTCGCCCATTTCCATCGCGGGATTGACACAGATACGGTCGAAACCATAGAGCTGTTCTGCATACATGCCTCCCATAGAAGTACCAATGACGAGTGCAGGTTTCTCTTTTTGACAGACCTCCTTTAATAATGCAATAGCCTCTTGTGGGTGGATGGGCAAGTCGGGAGCTACCACTTTTGCTTGTGGCATTACTTCTCGCAGACGAGTCACTGTGCCCGATTGTCCACTGCTGGCAAAGCCGTGACAATACAATACTGTCTTGCCTGCCATGAGCTCAGGGAACTGCTTTACATATGGATTTTCTGTCATCATGTGTGCAAAGTTACGAAAAGTCGAGAGCAAAACAAAGAAACTCGTTCCTTTTTTTTCGAAACGGAGGATTTCTTTAGCACTTTGCACCTTTAGGTCAAAGAATTTAGCCATCTATGATGGCAAAGTTACGATTTTTTTCTTAACTTTGCACAGTAAAAGCTAAAAACTTATGCAAAAATGAAAAGGATTCTGACATTTCTGATGCTCCTGGCCTTGACACTCGGTATTCAGGCCAAGGTAAGACTGCCGCACATCATCGGCAACAATATGGTACTTCAACAACAGACAGATGCCCGTCTTTGGGGATGGACCAAACCTGGAAAAACTGTGAAGGTAACAACCTCATGGAACAACGAGAGTGTAAAAGTCAAGGCTGACAAGGACGGCAAATGGCTGCTAAAGGTTAAGACCCCGAAAGCCAGTTATACCCCGCTGACCATCACCTTTGATGACGGTGAAACCACGACCATTAGTAATGTCGTCAGCGGTGAGGTATGGGTTTGTGCCGGACAATCGAACATGGAGATGCCCGTAAAAGGCTTCGGTATGTGTCCTGTGAAGGACTACAACCACCATGTGCTTGATGCTGCGAACTCGAAAGGTGTGCGCTCAGTGAAAATTCCCAGCATCATGCGTAGTGAGCCTCAGGACGATGCCCTGTGCGAATGGCGACAGTGCTCACCGAAGACCGTCGGCGACTTCTCGGCCACAGGCTATTTTTTCGCGCGACTGCTGAGTCGCACCCTCGACATTCCTGTTGGTATCATAGAAGCTAACAAAGGAGGTTCGCGCGTAGAGAGTTGGCTGACAAAGGAGAATCTTCAGAAATACACCAGCGACCCGACAGACTCCGTGGAAATCTGCAAGAAATGGGCGCAATACGACTATCACCGTTCGTTGCTCTGGGGCAACGGTACCTTCAATCCCATCCTGAACTACACCGTCAGGGGCATCCTCTATTATCAGGGCTGTTCGAACGTGGGCGACCCTGGCGACCAGTATTCCCAACGCATGAAGCTGCTTGTGGAGCAATGGAGAAGCCAGTTCGGACTTGGTGAGATTCCCTTCTATTTCGTACAGATAGCACCTTGGGCCTATGATGATGGCGACCTGAATGCTGTCAGCAGTGCCCTGCTCCGTGAACAGCAATGGAAGGCTGCACAAATCATTCCCAACAGTTCACTTGTCTGTACCAACGACCTCGTCTATCCGTATGAGACAACCCAGATCCATCCCGCCCAGAAACAGGAAGTCGGGGAGCGTCTGGCCTTTACGGCTTTGAACCGTGACTATGGTTTTGAAACTATCCAGTACAAGAGTTCTTCCTACAAGGATATGACCATCAAGAACGACACTGTCTTCATCCACACCAAGGACAACTATTGGTGCGATGCCCCCTTTGAACAGATGGAGGGTTTTGAGGTAGCTGGTAAGGACAAGGTATTCCATCCCGCTATAGCCAAGCATTTCTGGCAACCTGGCGGTGGTTACTGGGACGAAGCTATCATCATTACCTCACCAGTGGTGAAAAAACCCGTAGCCGTGCGCTATTGCTTTAAGAATTTCCAGATTGGCAATGTCAAGAATGGCGGCAATCTCCCATTATTCCCTTTCCGTACAGATAACTGGTAATTATGCAACCGTTATAATACAAATATGGAGACAAGAGTATTAAGAGAAATTACGCCTTTGGGTGAACATGATTTTATGTATGTGGCCGACCGTCACAAGAAGGAGTTCGACTATCCTATCCATTGTCACGACATCATGGAGTTGAATTTCGTGGAGAATGCAGCTGGTGCCCGTCGTGTGGTGGGAGACAGTAGCGAGGTTATTGGCGATTTCGACCTCGTGCTTATCACCAGCAGCGATTTGGAACATGTATGGGAACAACACGAATGCAAAAGTGATGACATCCATGAGGTGACAGTACAATTCTATATCCACTTCGAGGATGAACATACACCATTCCGCACGAATCCTTACAAGAGCATTTATCAGATGCTGATGCGTGCAAAGCGTGGCCTTGCTTTTCGTATGTCGGCTATCATGACTATTTACCCCCGTATAGTGAAACTTGCCACGATAGACGATAAGTTTTTGATGGCTCATGAACTGATATATATATTCTATGAGTTGTCGAAGTTTGACGACGCGTACGAGCTGGCTTCCTCCACTTTCGCCAAGGTTGATGTGAGTAGCGAGTCGCGTCGAGTATTGAAAGTAAAGGACTATATCAATACGCATATCAACGATGAGTTGCGATTGGAACAGCTTGCCAACCTTGTGAGCATGACACCAACTGCCTTCAGCCGTTTTTTTAAATTGCGTACGGGCAAGACCTTTTCAGAATACATTATCGACATCCGCTTGGGGCATGCAGCACGTCTTTTGCTCGATACCACCGACAGCGTCAGTGAAATATGCTGGGACTGTGGCTTCAACACATTGAGCAATTTCAATCGTCTCTTCCGCAAGCGTAAAGGTTGTAGTCCCACAGAGTTTCGTGAAAAGTATTGCAAGACAAAGGTGATAGTTTGAATAAAAGGGAAAAGGGCTAATAAATTTGAAGGTATAAGCTGAACATTAAAGATAAGGCATCATGAAGAAAATAATATCATTTATCATTAATCATTTGTCGTTTAGCGTATGCGCAGTATGTGTAGCGCTGCTGTTGATTGGCTGCTCAGAGAAGCAGGTCGGTAAGACTGGTGGATTCGTGGAGCGAAAGAATGCGAGTTTCGTGCTCGACGGTAAGGAATACCGCTATGTAGGTACTAACTTCTGGTATGGAGCCATACTCGCATCGGAAGGACAGGGGGGCGACCGTGCTAGGCTGTTGCGCGAACTGGACAAACTTCACGAGTTGGGACTGGACAACCTGCGCATTCTTGTAGGAAGCGACGGAAAGCGTGGGGTGATGACGAAGGTTGAGCCAACGCTGCAGGAGTCTCCTGGCGTTTATAACGACACCATACTGGCGGGACTAGACTATCTGTTACAGCAGATGGGTGAGCGGGGCATGAAGGCCGTGCTCTATCTGAACAATGCTTGGGAGTGGAGTGGGGGTTACGGTTTCTATCTGGAACAGGCAGGTAAAGGTAAGGCTCCGCGCCCCAATGAAACCAGTTATCCGGAGTACATGAGCTTTGTCAGCCAGTTCTCGACCAATATTAAGGCTCAAGAACTATTCTTTCAGTATGTGCGCGACATAATAGGCCGTACCAACCGTTATACCAATGTGCCCTATTGCGACGATCCTGCCATCATGTCGTGGCAGATAGGTAATGAACCTCGTGCCTTCAGCGATGAGGCCAAGGAACCTTTTGCCAAGTGGCTTAGGCAGACATCGACGCTGATACGCAGTTTGGATAAAAACCACCTCATCAGCATTGGCAGTGAAGGTATATGGGGCTGCGAGATGGATGCTGACCTCTATGAGAAGATTTGTGCCGACCCCAACATCGACTATATGAACGCTCATGTGTGGCCATACAACTGGAGTTGGGCCAACAAGGACTCGTTGGTAGAGAATGTAGAGCGTGCTTGCCAGAATACAGCCGAGTATATACACCGACACACCACCATTGCAAAGCGCTTACAAAAGCCGCTGGTCATAGAGGAATTCGGCTATCCACGTGATGGCTTTGCATTCTTGCCAGGCTCCCCCACCGTGGGCCGAGACCGCTACTATGATTTCGTGTTCTCACTTATCAAAAGTGAGCCGACGGTGTGTGGCTGCAACTTCTGGGGATGGGGTGGGGAGGCACGCCCCACTCACGAGCAGTGGCAGGTGGGTGACGACTACTGTGGCGATCCGGCACAGGAACAACAGGGGCTGAACTCGGTATTCCTTTGTGATACAACTACACTGAATATCATTACTAAAAATACGAAATGGTAAAATAATGCGGGGTTGTCTGTTTGATTTTGTGTATCGCGGTTCGTTAATAAGTTGTTAGTTAATTTTTAAAGGAAGTAAAATGGAGGCCGTGAGGCCTCCATTTACTTTTAGTACAATCTCAGATTTATTCGTAGTATGCCTGCTGCATGGCTTGCACCATTTCTGGGATGGTCCATTGGGGCACGCTGCGGTCGGTGCCATCGATGAGTGTCATCCAATAGAAGATGGGGATGTCGAGCGCCTTGCCTTGGCGGATGACATCGGCAATATGCTTGCTGGCTTCCTGCTTCTTGGCCTTGATGGCGTTGATATCGACATCGTTCTCTCCGAGAATGCCACACTCGCCAATGATAACGGGGATACCCTTGATGACAAACTTGTCGTTCAGACGAGTGAACATCGTCGTGATGGCCTGACTCTGCGTGGTGCCCCAGGTGCCAGCTGTGGCCAGCCAGTTATAGGGGTCGTAAGAGTGAATCTCAGCGATGAGATGACCGCTGACATTGTCGGTAGGTACCACGAAGGGTGCCAGAGCTTCCCAATAGGCTGCTGAGTAGGTGTTGACAATGAGGTTGCGTGTCTGGTTGTTGCCACCAGTAGCGCGAACAGTGTTGACAAAGCTCTGGGCAAACTGGTTGACAGCGGTATAGCTGCTGGCAGCTTTGGCGTTGGTCCAGGTGTTGTCCTTGTCGAGCATTTCGTTATAGCCCTCGAAGAGCAGACGCTGGTCGTAGTCGCGGAAACGGGTTGCTATCTGCTGCCAAATCTTGATGAAGCGGACGTTCATCTGGTCGAACTTGTCGATGTCAGCCTTCAGCCAGTGTTCACTCTCAGGACCATTGCCTGTATCGTGGTGGACATTGATGATGCAGTACATGCCATTGTTGATAACATAGTCAACAACCTCTTGTACGCGGTTCATCCAGTCTTCGTCGATATTGTTGTCGCTATCCAGATGCTGCCACCAAGTGACGGGTACGCGGATGGCATTGAAACCTTCTTTCTTAAAAAAAGCCATCAGTTCGGGCTTGGTAACGGGTTGTCCCCAGCAGGTCTCGTACTTCTCTGGTTCCTTATTGTTGCCGATGCTGGTGCTGAAAGCGTCGAGCGAGTTGCCAAGGTTCCAAGCCAGACGCATGTTCTTGACAGCACTGGCAGCAGACTCCTCAACATAGGTGGCGTCTAAACGTACTTGGTCGCGAGTGATGACAAAGTCTTGGCTGAAGGCATTCTTCCACCAAGAATCGCTGGGCATACTGCCACCATACCAAGGCATGAACCACGACCAACGAGCGCCAGCATTCCAGAAATCACCAACCTCAGAATAGGGAATGTTGGGTGTAACGGTGGAATGGATGCCGCATTCCGCCAAAGCTACCATTTTGTTGGGGTAGCGCCCCTGAATCTCGCGCCATTCCTGTTCGTTCTGTGCTGCTGTGTAGCCATAGAGGTCACGACCAATGATGTCGACATATTCATCGCCAGGATACCAATCATCATCGTTATTATAAGATTCGCTACTACCATTGTAGTTCTGAGTAGTCCAAACATAGATGAGGTTGTGTACGCCTTTCTTGCGCAGACGGTCAAACATGGCAATCCAAAGTTGCTTATAGACGGCAGCACCCTCAGCACCCCACCAAAACCATGCCGTCCATGTGCCAGATTTGTGGGTGGCATTTCCTGCTGCCTCGTGGAATGGTCGCCATATGGCAGCGATACCAGTCTCTTGCAATTGCAGCATAACAGCAGCAACCTTGTCAATCTGTTCATAGAACCACTTGTTCTCCCAAGTTCCATTGATAAGAGCATTGCTGCCCTTAAAGGTCGTTTCGCTGGGAGTACATGTTGTCTCCGAACTATCTTTCACCTTGGGAACACCAAAGTGCCACATCAGACTAACTAGTCCTCCGTCGTTAGACCATGTGGTAACAGGCGTGATGTCGGCGTAGTTTATCCAGCTTGACGGTCCTGATGCGTTGATGTGTATGAAGTCGTAGCAGTTCATGGCAGGATACTTGCCCGTGGCCTGATAGATTCTTTCTGCCTCGTTGTTGTTCCAGTTGACGTTTGCAATGATGCTCGAAATGGTCTTTACACCATAGTTCAACTTGAAGTATTTATACAACCGCTTAGCCTCGTCGGTAGCGGCATTGTCAGCCAGTGTGATATCGCTGATATCACTGGCGTGGTATATATCGAAGGTGACACTCTCGATATTGTCTATCGAGGTGCCTATTTTTGACGTTTGTCCAATCTTATGGATATACTGTTTGTTGTCTTGATAGGTGATTCGGTCGTAGGTGCTCAGGCTATAGTCTGTTGTACTACCATCAGTTCTCTTGACGGTAAACTTATCATTGGCACTCTGAGCCATAGCTGTCATGGACAGCATCATGGCAAATAGGGTAGTGAACAACTGTTTCATGGCTTCATGTATTTGATGGTTTTACCATTGATATTAATAATGTATATACCTGTGGCCAGACCATTTAAATCAATCTCGCCATTGTTGATTGCCGCATGGACGGCTTTACCGTCCAATGTGTAGATCTTAGCGTTGCTGCCATCTAGTAAGATGCTGTTAGAACGGATTTCGCGAATGGCTGTCGAGTTGCCAAAGGTAATTTGTTTGACGCGCCACAGCTCGTAGCCGATTTGGCTACTGCTACCCACAACCGTCATGGTTCCATCTGCCATAGTGATGGCAGGATTGTCAGACATAGCAAATTCGGTCTTGCTGCCATCGTTGAAGGTAATGAACAGCGACTTCTGTTGCGCTAGCATGGTCATTGCTCCGCAGAAGAGGGCCATAAGTAATAATAATCGTCTCATAATGCTTGTTTTGTAATCTGCTGCAAAAATACGAAAAATTGAGCAAACAGCCAAGTAATAAAGGAAGAAAAAAGAGACGCAGCGTCGGCTGCGCCTCTTCTTAAATGATTAGCTCTTATTTCTTGGCTACAGTAACCTTCTTCAGTATAAATCCTTGACCAGATACGATGAACGTTCCGCCCCACCACTTTTGGGTAAGTGCATTGTCAAGCATTGTCTGTGTCAGCTCCATCGAGCAGCAACCATCCTTGTCATTACCTGTAGTAAACGTGTGATAGGTGTCGCCCCAGTGACCTTCGATGACGCGCATTTCAAACCAACTGGAAGAGAATTCACCATAAAAACGGAGAACCCATCCGGCTTCTGCACCAGCAGCTTTCAGTTCAGTTCCAGCATCAGAACCAACCCCCTCGATATTATTCCAAGAATTCATATTGTCTGCATTACCTTCCCAGATAGTAAACTCAGCTGCTGCAACTGAGAATGCCGGACCATTGAATTTATTGCCGTCGTAGTCCTCCATGACGAACTTATAGTCGCCAACGGGAGCATCAGGAACCTTGAAGGTCAGTGATGTATTGCTCTTGGAAGTGTAGCGCGTTACCTTATAGGTGCCGATATACAGGTTAGCGAGGTTATTGAAGTTCTTACCCGTGATGGTAATCACGTCACCAGCAACGGCACTGGCGGGAGCCTCAGAGATAGCGGGATTCGTGGCAGCATTGATGGTAAGGATACCCGAAATAGTAACCTCAGTCTCATTCTTCAATAGCAGCTTCATGCCAGTACCCGAACAGGCAGCAGGAACAGCGACCTGAATGCCGTCGGCCTCTTGAGCAGTGAAGTCTTTGGCTTCGACAGTCACTTCCGTGTCACCAGGGAAGGTGATAGCGGCTACCAGGTCGAGGTTTGTACCATAGATAACTGTCTCTTCACCAGCAGTCACAGTGGCAGGCTCAGCACTGGTTACTGTGGGCTTTGCCAGCGTGTAGGCTCTAGTAACCGTCTTGCCGTTCTGCATTTTCAGGGTCAGGTTACCATCCTGAGCCGCATCTGGTACCTTGGCAATGACAATCTTGTCAGCTGTTACTGTGAGTTGACCAGAGTAGTCACCAGCCTTCTCGAAGGCCACAGCCTTGACGAGATCCATATTCGTACCAGTAACAGTCATCTGCAGACCGTTCTTTACGCTGCCAGAGATTGCCAGACCGGTAGGAGTGACAGTGGTCAGTGTTCCGGCAGAAATCTTCTGACCAGAATATGTCACAAGTGTGATGTCACCGTCGGCAGCAGCTTCAGGCAGTGTGAACGACAGATTGGTGCCGTCTTCAGCACGGGTGATATTCTCTTCAGCAATGGTTACGCCTCCCTGTAGCAGAATGGTCTGTATCTGGTTCAGGTCGGTACCATTGATAGTGACGAGACTTCCAGCCGTCTGGTTGACGGCAGTAGCGGTTGCTACTGGCAACTTGATGGTAATCTCTTCGCTGGCCTGCAGCTCGGTAGGCATTTCTGCGAGATCGGTGAGTGTCACCTTACCGCTGGCAGCCTCCTTAGGAATCTTTACAGCAATCTTATAGCGTGTGTGCTCCTCAAAATCGCTGACGGTGAAGCCACCGCTGAAGATAACGCCCCTCATCAGGTTCAGATAGTCACCCTCAATAGTCAGTATATCACCAACTTCACCGTTAAGGTTACCCTCTGTACCTATGTAGATTTTGCTGATAGAGATGTCTTCACGGAAGGTAAGCTTCGATACCGTTGTCAGCGTAGTGCCGTCGTTAGCTTTCAGCGTGACATGTCCTTCTGTACCGCCCTCGGCAGGTACGGTGATTGAGATGCGACTGTGTTTGCCGCCTTCAGCGACGTTGATGTTAGTGACGGAAATCGTCTGTCCCGGCAGTTGAATCTCTGTGATACGGTCGAGGTTTGTACCGTGGAAGAACAACGTACCACCACGCAATACGGGGGTCGGCCCAAAGGCAAGCAACGATACACCATCACTCGTATATTGATCCGTGCTCAAATCATCGTTGGAGCAGGCTGTCAGCGATAGCCCGGCAAGGGCTACCACCAACAGAGTGAATATATAATGAATCTTTTTCATAACTTAGTCCTTTTATTAGTTTGATTACTCAGTAGGCGCAATACGAATATTGTCAACGTCCATCTGCAACTCACTGGCTTCGCCTGCCGGACCACCCATGAAGTAGAAGGTCAGACCTCCCAGGAAGTCGGCGGTAAACTCTGTTGCGCACAAACTGCCGTCATGTGTCTTGTTAAATGTGGAGAGAGGAATGGAAACAGTACGCCACTGACCATCGGTATCGTATGCACCGCTGGAAGCATAGGGCGACCAGATAGAACGAGGATGTGTTGCATCCCAACAATAACTGTTGGTACCTGTCGTCGAAGCTTTGGTCAGCATAACCTGCAAGGCTGATGACGTCCAGTTCTGGTCAGCAGGTATGCGATACTCAAACTTGATGGCTAACTGTGTGAGATCGTATTTCTCAATGATGTCCGAGCAACCACTCATCTCGCTGATAGCAGGTTCTGTGGCAGAGGGCCAGAAGTTAAAGCACCAGTCATCTTCACCAAGGCCCCATCCATCAGCAGTTGTAGTACCATGGAAACGGATGAATGCCCCATCAACGCCAGTACCGTCATTGACCTTCAGACCGGCACCTGTACGCCATCCATTGGCCTGTGCCATACCATACGTGCCGTCCCAGTCAAGAATCATGCCACGATGGTCGCGGTAGTAGAACTTCGATTCGCTCTTACCATACTTGGTGGCTACTGTAATTTTGCCAGACTCAGTGACGCCCTCAGGGATGACAAACGTGACCGATGTCTTCTGGATACTCTTGATATCGGTAACAGCAATACCTCCCGGCATCGTGATAGTCAGCGGGTCGCTATCGTAGCTGAGGAAATAGTCACCATAGATGGTGGCCTCCTCGCCAGCCACAGCCCACTCATTACTCATGCTGTTGACTTTTGCCGAGGGAATAAGTACCTCAAAGT
>JAEEGK010017234.1_pt1 | contig 15778 bp, 15 predicted proteins | sample 8958771 | NCBI WGS metagenome assembly JAEEGK01 (sample SAMN16246547, study PRJNA631951) | gut metagenome | biome: gut microbiome; feature: rumen; material: SC-attached | host: Bos | place: Iran: Karaj | collected 2018-10
GTACCGCGGAGGCCAGGGACATCGTCCGCATCTACGCCAAGATCAGGCACAGGGACGGTACCACCGCGCCCATGGACGACAGCGAGTTCGATGACGAGCAGTTCGAGTTCGCCGACGACGCCGTCATGGACTTTGAAGAGTGAAACCATTCAACCCGGGCATCCGCCCGGGACACACTTTTTCTAAAATTCTCTCAGGCGATGTCGCTCGGCAGGATATAATCCAAAACGTCCGAGATGGTATCGGAGACCACCGTGTGGGTGGCCGCATCCGAGGTATAGGGATCGGTGGGGTTGAACGCGATCGACAGCGCCGAGTTCTTGAACATCGGGATGTCCGTGAAGGAGTTGCCGATGGACACGGTGCGCTCCGGGGTGGTGCGATACTTCTCGATGAACTTCCTGACCCACGGGCTCTTGTCCGCCAGGTCCACGATGTCCACGCCCTCGCCGGTGAGCTTCCCGTCGTTATCGATCTCCAATGCATCGGAGATGAAGTCGTCGAAGCCGAACTCGTTCTTGATCATCTTGGCGGCGATGTCTATGCCCCCGCTGACGATGACGCATTTCATGCCCGCCTCCTGCAGGGACGCCACGGTCTCCTGGATGCCGTTGATGAGCGGTACCTTCTGGAAGATGCCGATGAGGTCCTTCACGCAGAGGTCGGGCTTCACCTTCTTCCAGGTGCCGATGTCGCTGCGCATGAACTCCCTCTCGGTGATCTCCTGGTTGATGAACGCTTTGTAACCCTCCTCGTTGGAGGTCCCGAGGCATTCGTGGATCCATTTCCATGTGCTCCTCACCCTGGTGAGGGTGCCGTCCATGTCGAAACAGACCAGGTCGTACTTGCTCAGCATGCGGACCCGTATCCTCTTTCGGGATAAGTTATTATCTAGCGGGAGCGCATCAGTCGGACCATGGAAATGCCTGAGGATTATGTCAGGATTCAGTATGCTGACGGCTTCTATCTGGGACAGGTGGCTGAGGACGGTAAGACCGAGCACGGCCACGGGATGTTCTCCTGGGACAACGGCAATCTCTACACCGGGGAGTTCAGGAACGGCCGTTTCAACGGACACGGACGCTACGCCTGGGCCGACGGAAGGATCTACGACGGCGATTTCCTGGACGACACCATCTCCGGCCACGGGGTCATGACCTGGCCCTCCGGCGATAAGTACGAAGGCGACTTCTCCAACGGAGTCATGGCAGGGCACGGAATCCGCTACTTCGCCAACGGCGACAGGTACGAGGGCAGCTTCGCCAACAACACCATGGAGGGTGAGGGCAGGTACTACGCGGCGGATGGATCCATCGTCTATGACGGTCCCTGGGTGCAGGGATGCGCCGTTAACTCCGACGACAAACGCCTCACCGAGTGAACTGCTTTTTATCGGTAAGCGCATACCGTTTCCGGAACACGCATGCTCACGATAATCGGCACCGGACACGTTTTCAAAATCGGCGAGGCGGTATCATTCCTCACCCGTCAGTGCTGGCCGGATGCCGTCTGCGTGGAATTGGACGATCTGAGGTATCACGCCATCACCGGCGACAAGGAGGCCCTCAGGGAGGACCTCATCGCCAAGGGAATCGACCCCGACGCGTCCAAGGAGGAGCGCATGAAGAACGCCTCCCCCGTCTACCGCCAGTCCGCCAAATACCAGGAGAGGGTCTCCAAGGACAACAGTAGTTCCGCCGGAGCCGACATGGTGGCCGCCATTGGCGCGGCGAAATCCGTGGACGCCGAGATCTTCCGCATCGACCTCGATGCGCAGGAGACCATGGAGAAGATGTGGAACGAGATGTCCGGCGGGGAGAGGTTCCGCTACAAGATGTCCGGCATCGCCGACAACCTCTTCAAGAAGCGCAGGGTGAACAAGACCCAGGCGGACTATTCCAAGGACCAGGCGGCCTACATAGAGAACATGCGTAAGAAGTACCCCACGCTGGTGAGGGTGCTCATCGACGAACGTAACGAACACATGGCGAAGGAGATATCGAAGGTCTGCTCCGCCCACCGCAACGTAGTCGCCGTCGTAGGCGACGGCCACGTCGACGGCCTTCTCAAACTCCTTCCGTCCGACCTCGAGGTGCGCGCCGTGCGTCTCGCCGAGATCATGGACGACAAACGCCTCAAAGAGCTTAAAACAGAATTTTGGGAGTCTCCGGAACAATGATAGTGAAACTTTTAGCCCACACACCCGACGCGGACAGGGTCTGCGCCGCAGCCGCCCGTTCCTGCTACTCGGCGAAACCCGCCGGCGAACTGTACGACACCATGAAGGACCCCGCCAAGTTCCTGGCGAATGTGGTCGCCATGGGACACCACTCCGTCATCGAGCACGCGGTGTTCACCTTCTCCGTGGAGGGGGTATCCCGCTCCCTCACCCACCAGCTCGTGAGGCACAGGATCGCCTCCTATTCCCAGCAGAGCCAGAGGTACGTTTCCCTCAACACCCCAGACTACGTGGTGCCCGAGGAGATCGCCAAGAATCCCGAGGCCAAGAAGATCTTCGACGACCTCATGCAGCAGATCTGGGACACCTACAACAAGCTGGAGGACCTCGGCATCATCGCGGAGGACGCCAGGTACGTCCTGCCCAATGCCTGCACCACCAACATCACCGTCACCATGAACGCCCGCCAGCTCATGCACTTCTTCACCCTGAGGTGCTGCAACCGCGCCCAGACCGAGATCAGGCAGCTGGCCGACGAGATGCTGAGGCTCTGCAAGGAGGCCTGCCCCAACATCTTCGCCTACGGCGGACCCTCCTGCGTCAGGGGGCCCTGCCCCGAGGGCGAGAAATGCTGCGGCCACTCCCGCAAGGCGGAGTTCCTGACAGTCAAAGAGGAGTGAGGTGTCCGATGGACGGGGGAAATCCCCCTGTCCTCGCACTTACTTTTAAATAGAGCATACCTATCACACACAACATAACTCGGTGAACGATATGGGAAGAATAAGACCCACCTACATCAAGAGAGTATCCATCGAACTGATCAACAAATATCCTCAGGCGTTCAGCAAGGACTTCGACAACAACAAAGAGATGGTCGCCCAGCTGACTGACGTTTCCACCGTCCCCATGAGGAACAAGATCGCCGGATACATCACTCGCTACCTCTGCCACCCTGAGGCTTGAAGGTAGAAACCACTTACCTATCCGAAAGGATAAGACCGCATAAAATCCACGGGCGTATGGGGTAGCTTGGATATCCTGAGGGCTTGCGGAGCCCCAGACTTGGGTTCGAATCCCAATACGCCCGCCATCCTAATATCCTCATTCGATCGAATTTGGACTGAGGTCGGTTGTTCTAAGTTTCAGTTTTGACTGGGCCATTTCGATTAGAACGATTTCCTTCTGTCCCTTTTCTGTCAATGTATAGTGTTTTCCTCTATGTCCTTTTACAATTCTTATTTCGCGGTCAGCCAATCCATTATCGACTATCGAATTCAACATTTTTGATAGATTCGCCAAGGATATTTTCGTAGAGTCCGATATTTCGCTAGTCGAAATTGATGGGTTTTCGGCTATGCATTTCAAAACCCGTATTTCTGCAACTTTGGAACTCCTTTTCCGGCATTCGGGACACCATTTCTTAAGGAAGGTTCTTGATTTCACGGGAGTGTTCCATTTATTACCACAAACAGAGCATATCCAGCCAGCAACGTAATCATCTCCGGGTGCATGTATCTCTGGAGAATCATTCTTTTCAGAGTCCCATTCCGAAATCAGGTCTATACGACCCTTTTCTTGGCACCAAGTAACCAGATCGTTGACACCTTTGACAGGAGGTTTGCGAGAGACATCCCTTATTGGTACTATGTTTCCAGACAGCCCAGCTAACTCATCCAGACGTTTATCACCTTCAGGGGTAAGCCAGTATCCATAAGGTGCAGCTTTCCTTAATCCGGAATCTTCCAAATGACGGCGAGAGATCAAATCCTCGCCCATCATCCTTTTCAGCATTGTTTGTGTTGCTCCAGAGGTGGTACCCATCTGTTCGGATAGACTCCGGGCAGTTGATCCAGGATTACTTCCAATTGCCCTCAGATAATGGACGATGAATGATGCGTGCTGTATCTGTTCGCGCTCTTTGCGTTGTCTTTTATAGCATTGGGGGCAACCGTGTTTGATTTTCCCCGTGCGTTCGTAGATGTGTTCGGTCTTCCATTTATAGCCGCATGTTTTGCATATCCAATAAGCTGGACTACTATCGCCTGGAGCGATGGTGTTGGGGTCTAGGGTGTTGAGTTCGTGGTCCCAATCCAGCATAACCTCCTTCTCCAGATGCGCAAGATCGTTGACCCCCGTGATGATCTCTTTCTTAGCGCGTACCTTGCATGGAAAACTGCCCTGTGCATACCTTGTAACACTATTGACTACCATATTATGCTCCATATGACATTCGGGGCATGTCCATAGGATCTTCTTGTTGGAGGAAACACTGAGTTTCATCAACGCACCTGGATTCTGGCCGTGCGATAACGAGATATACTGCACAAGGTCGGGCCTTTTCATGGAGATCGAGTTATTGAGTTCAGTGGAATAGGCCAATTCGACAATTTTGCTGAGATCCCTTTGACAATCAACCTCCCCAACTGCAGTTATTCCAGTCATCTCTGACAGAACAGCTAGGGTTTCCCTGATTGCATCGTTAAGGGATGGAAGGTCGTTTCCCCACCCGTTGCGCTTTATTTCGACAGAACCATCTGGGATGGTCGGGCTTCCCAGCTCCCTTATCCTTATCAATCTGATGCCGTGGTTCGCAGTGTCGATGCCGTTTTTCAGGTCTGTAGCATATTTCTTGTCAGTGTGGTACAATCTGCCATCGTACTGTACGGCTATGTTGTAGCATTTGATGTAGATGTCTAGATCTAACCTTTTTTTCCATTTTGGGTGGTAGTTGCCCTCAGTCTATCCGGGAAACATCTGAAGAACATAGTAAAGCACGGCCTTCTCGGAATCCGAAAATTTTCTTGTTCTACGGCAAATCGCACAGCCTGGGGCATGTGCCTGGCTATTAATCGTGTTGGGCCAATGGTGGCCATGTTCGCATTTCCAGTACACTATTTCGTTGCTAAATGGGGTAACGTCCTCGGGAAAAACTCCGTCAGGGTGGGCCAGCGTTTGTAGTTTACTGTTTTCTTCATGATCCCAGTATTTCATCTGCCCTTTCGGATTGACTGATTTGAACGAACCAACCTTCTCGATCAGGGTTTTATAACGCTGTTGAGCCCTTCTTGTTAATCCACACGCAGGGCATCCAACGCGGCGCACGTCCCTGCGGGTTCTATCATAAACCGATGCTGGATAAGATTCGTGTATGCCCAATGGACACTTCCACCAATATATGTTCGGTGAGCTGGGGGTTACCTTGTCAGGAGTCAACGGACGGTTCTTATCGAAGTCCCATTCAGATGCGATTGTAGGGTTTGTTGTTGCTAGATTTCCATTCTCTTTAAGTGCCAGCTCATGGCGTTTCTCCCCCGAGTGTTTACGAGCGCAGACCTTACACAGCCCCAAATCATTCCTAGTTTGATTGCTGATTGTGCGATTGTAAATGGCTCCGCATTCCTTACACTTCCACTGTACATTGTCGCCAGAACGGGGCGCCACCTCAAATGGACCACATTGGGGGCGATCCAGGTTCACTACCCAGAGTAATGCTAATTGTGGGTATTCGTCTGCGAAACTGTGTCCCAGTTGGGGTTTATTACTAGGCATATGCCAACCAACGAATTACCAATCGGTAAACAACGTTTTATTGATTCTGGGCGGAATCTTCATCCTCTTCATCGGGCTTGGGCCATACAGTCCTGACGATCTCGATCGATCCCGGGGGAAGGATCCTGGAGATCTCCTCCTCGGGAACCTCCATGGCCTTGGCGATGTCGCCGTTGATCCTGCCGTTCTTCTCCTTGGAGGGCTTGATTACGTAGTACTTCTCGCTGCACTTCTCGATGACCTCGGTGGGTGCGCACATGATCTTCCTGCTGCCTTCGTAGGAGATCTCTCCCACTGCGAGTTCGAGAGGAAGATGGTACTCCCAGTTCCTTTTACCGCGGATGATGAACGCTCCCCTGGGGACGAACTCTCCCGCGTTGGGGGTCTTGGAGACCTGGTCGGGATAGGCCCAGAAGGCACCTCCTTCGGAGGATCCGGCCATCCAAGCTTTCGATTGTGCCAGAGCGAACCAGCATGCCTCCCTGAGCTCCTGGTCAGAGGCCTTGGAGCCGTCCTTCAGGATGACCGAGGGGGCACCGTGGATGTCGGCGTGGACGTACACGTCCGGGTCCTTGAGGTGCTTCTTCACGATGCTGTCGTTGGAGTGTGTGTCCCTTCCGGCGATGACAAGTTTACCTTCGGAAGTGATGAACCATTTGAAGGTCTCGAACCAGAACCTCTTGGTGGGCGCGGCCTTGGAAAGTTCGGCGGCGACCTTCTTATCGAATCCCTTCTGCTTCTTCTCCAGCTCCGCCTGGCTGTCGGCGAGCGCCTTCTCGGCGTTGTCGGCCTTCTCGCTCTCGTTCTTGCCTTTGGCGTAGATGTCGGAGGCGTTGGCGTCGATGCCCTTGGTGTAATCCATCTCGACGGTGAGGTAGCCGATCTTCATGGCCACGATGTTCTTCTCGGGGTTGATGTAGTCCACATAGGGGATCTTGAGGGCGCCCTCGGTGAGCTTCTCCCACGAGAGCTTCCTGCTCTGCTCGTTCAGGACGGTGAGCAGCTCGGTGACCTTCTGGTATTCGGTGTAGAGGGCGTCGGCCTGGGCCTTGAGGCGCTCGGCGGACTGCCTGTATGCCTGCACGGTCTCGGTCTGCTTCTCGATCCTCTTCTTGAGCTTCTCGATCTCGGGGTCCTTGAACTCCTTCTTCTCGGTGGCCGCGGTCTCGGCCATGAGCTTGCCGATGGCCAGGGACATGGTCTCGGCGGACTCCTTCTCGCAGTCTTCGTAAATCTGCAGGTCCACGGGCGCGATGTCCTCTATCTTGCCGTCCCGGCGGAAGATCATGGGCTGCGATTTCACATTGATCTGGGAGACGATGTCGTTCATCGCCCTGTACATCTGGGACAGTGCCTCGTCGGTCACTTCGGAAGCGGGCACGTTCTTCTCGCACCCGGCGCGTTTGCAGACCTCCTCCGCATACTGTCCTCCCAGGTTGTTGACGGTGGCGAGGGTCCTGACGGTGTCGGACTCGGAGGTCCTGAACACCCTGCTGAACTCCTCCTCGGTGGAGGTGAGGGGGTTGAAGCGCTCCTTGGGCATGACGTAGTCCTCCCCGGGACGGGTTGCCCTGTCCCTGAAGGTCCTCTGCGTCAGGCAGTTCACGATCTTGCCGTCCTGCACCAGCAGGACGTTGCCTCCTCCGAACATCTCGAAGATGAGGCTGTAGTCCCCTTCCGCTTTGAAGACCTCCATGATAACGATACGGTCGAAGCCGACCTGGCGGGTCTTGCCGATGCGTGCGTTGGTGAGGTACTTCCTCATGAAGGTGGCGAAGGAAGTGGGCGTGGTGGGGGTCTCGGGCCTGTCGGGGGACAGGTAGAGCCATTTCTTGTCCTTGAAGAAAAGGTCCATCTTCCCGCTGCCCTTGGCGTTGATGCGGAACAGGACGTTGTTGTCCCACTGGTAGGTCTTGTCCAGGTGCGCATCCTCGAGCGCGGCCATTTCGGTGACCAGCGAACTGACATCGAAAGAGCTCATTTCCTTCTTCATACAGTACCCGATAACGCTCGATTTCAAAAACTCATCTATCTTTTTCTGGCCAAATCAGAAACCTTTATGTATGCCAGCCTATTATTCGGCTATGCTGCCGCAGTGGCTAAGGGGTATAGCGACGCCTTGGTAAGGCGTAGGCCGAGGGTTCAATTCCCTCCTGTGGCTCCATTTTTCATTTCAATTCGGTGGGCGGAGCTATGGATTTCCGTCTGATTTTCAAAATCATAAAAAAGTGAATCCGGGGCTGTGCCCCGGCAGTAAGGCGTTTCGGTAACGTTCTGCGATTGTTCAGTGCATCAGGTAGAACACCCAGCCGGACCAGATCTTCGGGAAGAAGTAGGTGGTCTTCTTGGGCATCCTCTTGCCCTTCTCGGACAAGTCCCAGATGGTGGAAAGTTTGGGGTCGTTGAGGATGACGGCGGCGTCGTGCTTCTTCTCCGCCATGGCCTTCTTGACCGACTCGAGCTCGGCGTCGTAGGAGACCTTGGATTTGCCCTCGTCGGACTTGTAGATCCCTTTGAGGATGTTCTCCTGCGCGGAGTAGGTGTCGAGCTCGAACAGGATGTTCTCGTTCTGCTCCTTGTTGTCGAACAGGAAGCACCTGCCGGACTTGAAGATCATTCCGAAGAGGTGGTCCTTCAGCTGGGCCTCCATCTCCTCCTCGGTGACCTCCTTCATGGCCATCTTCTTCTCCATCTTCTTGAGGGCGCTGGTCTCGCCGATGTCCTCGGCGTCGATGAGCCTGTGGGTGGGCCAGATTACGAGTCCCTGGTCGTCGGCGGCGACCATGGTGCAGAGGACGTACTGCTTCGCCTCGTTATCGGGGTTCTCCTTGGCGTAGTTGAGGGCGGTCTCGTACCTGTGGTGGCCGTCCGCGATGAGCATGTTCTGGTCCTTCAGCTTCTCGGTGATCTCCCCGCAGATGGATTCGTCGTCGACCCTGCTGTACCTGTGCTCGACTCCGTCCCCATCGACGTACCTGTAGCAGAGGCGGGCGGCGTTGTCCACCTTCTTGGCGAGGTCCGCCCCCAGTCCGGGGAAGATGCCGAATATGGATTCCAGGTGGGTCTCCATGTCCCTGAGGAGGTTGAGGCGGTCGGCCTTGACCTTGGAGAAGGTCTCCTCGTGGGGGATGATGTGGCCCTCGGAGTACTCCTCGGTTTTCAGGATGCCGACGAGTCCCCTCCTGCAGTACTCCTTTCCGCCGGAGGTGAACCTCTGGTCGTAGATGTAGAAGGAGGGCTGGTCGGGCAGGAGGATCTCCTTGGCAATCATCTCGTCGAGGAGCTTCCTGGATGCGGTGTATCTCTTGTCCGCGTCGGGGGAAAGGGTCAGGTTGGTAACGTTGTACTGGCTGGACTGCAGCTGTTTCAGATACTCGTCGCCGATCACGTCGTAGGGAGGGGAGATCCTGCTCTCGATCTTCTCCCCGGCCTGGAGCCTGGGCCTGTATCCCTTGAAAGGAAGGAAGGTTACCATGATATCGTTCTGTGATAGATGGCCATCCTATAAAAACAGAATAGAAGGATGGGAGGAAAACCAGAAGGAGTTTGGCTGCGGTCCGAGCGATCTGCGATCTCTCCGCGACTTCAGTGATCAGACGCGCCAACTGGCCCTGCGTCGCTTTTCACATCCATCTCCGAGATCGGGTACGATTCGGGGCAGAGTTCATGCGTATTTTGTTTGCCTATTGGTTTGCGCCTCCTTAGGTATACTATAATCGGATTCTCATATATAAACTAATCTTTTCGTAACGAATTTCGTATTTTTCTACGAATTTCGTAGAACAATTATGAAAAACAATTAACCAATTTACGTGAATCTGCAGTGGAAACGGAGGGGTGGATGGATAAAATGTAAAAAGGTGCGGGGGAGGCCCCCGCGGGAATGGTTTCAGCAGATCCTGGGGACAGGGTCGCCGGACGGGGGCTCGAGGATCCTCTTGCCTCCGATCTCGGTCTTGAGAACGACGCGGGAAGGTCCTTCGACGGCTCTGCCGATGATGGCGGCGTCCTTTCCCTCGGGGGTGGCGCGGAGCGCTTTGAGCACTTCCTCGGCCATCTCGGGGACGACGGAGATCACGCATTTGCCCTCATTGCCGATGTTGAGGGGTTCTATACCCAGCAGCTCGCAGGCGTTCTCGACACCGTCCCTGATGGGGATGTCGGCCTCATTCACATCGAGCTGGCACTTCGACTTGTCGGCCCACTCGTTGAGGGTGTTGGCGAGTCCTCCCCTGGTGGGGTCCTTCATCGCCACGATGCCTCCGACGCGGAGAGCCTTCTCGATCATCTTGTTGAGGGGCTGCACATCGGATTTCACATCGGACTCGAATCCGTATCCCTCGCGGAAGGAGAGCAGTGCGATCCCGTGGTCTCCCATGTAACCGGAGACGATGATCACGTCGCCGGGGCGGGTGTTGGAATCGGTGCACCAGCGGTTGTCGACCTTCCTGTAGCTGTTGGCGACCTCCATGTCATGGTCCAGGTAGTCGGGCCTGATTCCGATGGCGGAGGTGGTGATGATCATCTTGTCGAGTTCGCCGGCGCCCATGACCTTGGTGTCGCCGGTGACCACGGGGACCCCGCATTCCTGGGAGGTCTTTCCCATGCTCTCCATGACCTTGTCGACGGTGTCGGAGTCCAGTCCCTCCTCGAGGATGACCGAGCTTCCGAGTCCGACGGGTTTGGCACCCATCACGGAGATGTCGTTGACGGTCCCGGAGACAGCGATCCTTCCGATGTCTCCTCCGGGGAAGAACAGGGGGTTGACGGTGTGGCCGTCGATGGTGAATACGATGTCATTCACAACAGCAGAATCATCCAGGGCGTCGAGGGGGATCTCGGTCTTCATCCTGGGGAAGTGGCTGGTGATATGCTTGGAGATGAACTCCTGCATGATGTCGCCGCCTGCTCCGTCGTTCATGATGACTTTGGACATGGATTCCGAATGCATCCCCTCAGATAAAAAGGGTAGATATAGGGGTCTGCAGATTTCATCACAAGGGCTTGTGAGGTAGCCAGGATATCCTGTCAGTCTTCGGAACTGAGAACCCGGGTTCGAATCCCGGCAGGCCCTCCATATTTTGCAACCTTTTGCGAGGGATCAGTCGTTCCTGAATTCCCACCTGTAGGCGGTCTCGATGGAATGTGCCAGATCCCTGTGGGGCCTCCAACCGAGCACCTTCTTGGCCTTGGCATTGTCGGCCACCAGGACAGCCGGGTCGCCGGGTCTGCGGCCCTCAATCTTGACGGGGATCTTCTTTCCGGTGACCTTCTCGCACTCCGCGAAGACCTCCTTGACGGTGGAACCCTCGTTGGTGCCGAGGTTGAAGAAGTCGGTCTCGCCGCCGATCTCGAGGTAGCGCAGGGCGAGCACGTGCGCGTCGCAGAGGTCCTCCACGTTCACGTAGTCCCTGACGCAGGTGCCGTCCCTGGTGGGATAGTCGGTACCGTACATGCGGAACACCCTCTCGTCACCCCTAAGGGACTTCAGGATGTTGGGGATGAGGTGGGTCTCGGGCTCGTGGAACTCCCCGACCCTGTTCCGGGAATCCGCTCCGGCCACGTTGAAGTATCTCAGCCTGACCGATTTCAGGCCGTAGGCGCGGTCGTAGTCGTCCATCATGTACTCGATGTCGAGCTTGGTCCTGCCGTAGGGGTTGATGGGCCTCTGGGGGTGTTTCTCGTCGATGGGCGTGTAGTCGGGTTCGCCGTAGGTGGCGGCGGTGGACGAGAACACGATGCGCTTGACGTCGTGGGCCACCATGGAATCCAGGAGGTTCATGGTGCCGGCCACGTTGTTGCGGTAGTACTTGGCGGGGTCGCTCATGGATTCGGCGACCTGGGAGAAGGCGGCGAAGTGGATCACGGCGTCGATGCGGTAGATCTCGAAGGCTGCATCGAGGTCGTCGCGGACCAGCAGGTCCCCCTTGTAGACTGCCTCGAGCCTTCCTTTGGACTCGATCTTCATCAGGGCCTCGCCGGTCTCCGCGTGTCCGGTGGATTCGTTGTCGAAGATCACTACGTTGTATCCTGCGTCAAGAAGTGCGATGACACAGTGGGATCCGATGTAACCTTCTCCTCCGGTGACAAGTATTGCCATGATACCTTATCGGCGGTCTCGTTGTTAATGTTTGGCCTCGAAGGAGAACACGGTGGTGTGCCGGTACTCCTCCCCTTCCCTCAGCACGCAGGAGGGGAACTCGGGGCGGTTGGGGGAATCGGGACAGAACTGGGTCTCGAAGCACATGCCCGAGAACCTCCCGTAGGTGCTCCCGTCTTTCCCGGGGGTGCCGTCCTTCAGTCCGCCGGCGGTGTAGAACTGCATGGCGGGCATGTCGGTGTCCACCCTCATGTGGATGCCGGTGCGGGGGCAGAACGCCAGGGCGCAGGTGCCCTTCGCGTCGGTGAGGTAGTTGACGTCGTAGCTGCCCTCCTTCAGCCTGTCGCCGATTATCACGGGGGACCGGAGGTCGTAGAACCCCTCGGCGGGCAGGATCCTGCCGGTGGGGATGCCCTCGGAGTCGGCCTCGGTGTACCTCCCGAGCGGGAGGGCGACGGTGTGGTCCTCCACGGTGCCCGAGCCCCCGAGGTTGAAATAGGAGTGGTTGGTGAGGTTGCAGACGGTGTCGGAATCGGATTGTGCCAGATACTCCAATCTGAGCGACTTTCCGGTGAGAACGTAGGTAAGTTCGGCCTCCAGTTTCCCGGGGTATCCCTCGTCTCCGTCGGGGGAGGTCAGGCACAGGGTGACGGAATCGTCCTTCAGGGAGGCGATATCCCACACCCTCTTGTCGAAGCCCCTGTTCCCGCCGTGGATGTGATGCTCCCCGCGGTTCTTGGTAATATCGTACACCTTCCCGCCGAGGGGGAAGCTGGCGCCGCCGATGCGGTTGGCGAAACGGCCGATGGTCGCTCCCAACCTTCCGGAACGGGATGCATAGTCCTCGACGGAATCGTAGCCGAGGACGGTGTCTACGGGTGTGCCGTTCACGTCGGGGACGGCGAGGGATCTAAGGGTCGCACCGTAGGTGAGGATCTCGGCGGACATGTCCCCGCACTCGAGCCTCAGGGCGTTCACAGGAGTTCCGTCGATACGGCCGAATTCCCTCATCATAGGTCCCGACATGGTTTGGTGGTATATGTCAGATTGTGGCCCTGAGCCTGACCGAGTTGACCTTGTTGAGGTTGGCCGCGTAGTTGGAGTCCTTCCTGGGCAGTTCGGTCCAGGCCTCGGCCACCTGTCTGATCTTCTCGATGTCGATGAGGCAGAACATGGAACAGAGCAGCAGGACCTTCCTCTGCATGAACAGTATGATGACCATGAGCTCCCACAGGGTGTAGGTGAGCTTGGGCATGCCGTCGACGCCGTCGAAGGTGACGGTGTCGCCCTTGAGCGTATACCTCTTCTCCCTGTACATCCTGCGGAGCCAGCGGATGTCGGAGACCGCCTTTCCGTTTACCAGGAAGACGGAGTCCATGGAGAAGTTCTCCTCGATGAGCGTTCCGACGTCCCTGCAGTTGCTGCCGAGCAGGTTCTTCATGAAGGTCCTGTAGAGTTCCGCGTAGGGACGGTGGACGTTCTGCATGAAGGAGGTGTACAGCTTGAAGACCAGTCTGAGGTACCTCTCGGGGTCGTCGATGGGCCTGGGCATCTTCTGCCTGATCCTCTCGACGTCGGCGTTGAAGCGGTTCATGAACCATGCGCGCTCGATGTCGTAGGGCATCATGCCGATCTGGCGGTACTTGGCCTTCTTGCCGGGCTGGGCGGCGATCCTGTCGGAGAGGAGGTCGAGGGCCGATACGGCGGACTTCCTCATGCCGCCGATGAGGCGCTGGTCGAGGCCGGTGATGTCACCTGCGAACCTGACGGTCCTGGCGTCGGAATAGAGGCTCCTCAGCGCACCGGAGAGGAACCCGTTGTCGAGTCTTTTTCTCATGTAGTTGGCGGAGTTGTGGCAGTCCATCCTCTCGAAAACGGAGGCCATGGACATTATTTCCGCATAGAGGTTCTCGTGAACATCCTGCATATATGCATCCCGGGACGGGACAATACGTACAGATTATATAACCAATTCCGAGCCTGGATACTCGGAAGTCCTGTAAAAAAGTGGATGGGGGCACCGCCCCCTTGGAGTTTATGCGCCGGGGTAGCTGATGAGGCTGAAGACGTCGTAGTCCTTGAGGACGGTCTCCTTGGCCTTGAATCCCTCGAGCTCCATGACGAATCCGATCTTGAGGATCTTTCCGCCGAGCTTCTCAATCATGTTACAGATGGCCTTGGTGGTTCCGCCGGTGGCGATGAGGTCGTCGATGATGACGATCCTCGCTCCCTTGGGGAACGAGTCGAGGTGCATCTCGAGGGTCGCCTGTCCGTACTCGAGGTCGTAGGTCTCGGAGATGCACTCCCTGGGGAGCTTACCCTTCTTCCTGGCGAGGACGAATCCCTTGCCGAGGGCGTAGGCGACGGGCGCTCCGAAGATGAATCCCCTGGATTCGCTGCCGACCACGTAGTCGAAGTCGAGTCCTTTGAGCCTCTCGCAGAGCTGGTCGACGGCCATCTTGAATCCCTCGGGGCTCTGGATGATGGTGGTGATGTCCCTGAACATGATCCCGGGCTTGGGGAAGTCGGGGATGGTGGTGACGAAGTCGGTGAGCTGCTTTGCCATGAAGTCCAGTAGCGTCAGAAGGCAATATCAATATTTGCTTCGGGGTGGCGGGACAGGGCCTCGCGGACCACACCCTTCAGGAACTCCAGGTTTCCGGAGTCGTTGGCAGCGAGGACGATGCTCGGGCGGGTGCAGTCGAGCTCCCCCGAGGAGGTGATGATGCAGCCTCCCGCCTCCCTCAGGATGCAGGCCGCGGCGGAGAAGTCCCAGGGGGCCAGGAAGGCCTCGAAGTAGAGGTCGCAGGATCCCTTGGCGAGGAGGCACAGTTCGTAGGCGGCGGTGCCGATCCTGCGGATGTCCTCGCAGATGCCGTAGAGGGTCTGGGACACGTCGAAGCAGAGGGGCGCACGGGACTTGTTGTAGCAGGACCAGGCGGTGCACACCATGCAGTGCTCGCGGGTGCGCTCGGACACGTGTATGGGCTTCCCGTTGAGGAAGGCTCCCTCCCCCTCGGCGGCCGAGAATGTCTCGTCCAGACGGGGATGGCGTATCACTCCGAGGATGGGGACGCGGTCCTTCACGAGCGCGATGGAGACCACGCTCATGGGGATTCCCCGGACGTAGTTGGCAGTGCCATCGATGGGATCGACCACCCACATCGGGCGGTCCGGATCATCGTCTCCGGAGGTCCCGTCCTCCTCGCCCATGAACGCCGATCCCGGGAGGAGCGAGGTGAGCTCCTTCCTCAGGAACCTTTCTATCTTGAGGTCGGTGGATGTCACGTAGTTCTCCTTGGTGCCCTTGGTGTCGACGTGCACATCCTGTTCGGTGAGCATGATGTCCCCGGCCGCCTCGGCGATGGCGATGACCTTCTGCCTCAGTCCGTCCATGTTATCGCAAAAGAATGCCGGCCCCGGAGGGCCGGCGGGAGGGTTTCAGGAAAGTTCTTCCGCGCAGTACGGGCAGAACTTGGGGGTCTTCTTCAGGCTGCTGAGGTCCTCTCCGCAGTAGGGGCAGCGCATGAACGCGCGGGCGCCGCCTGCGGGCTGTCCGGCCGGCTGGGGAACGGGCTGGGGCTGGGGCGTCTGCTGGGCCTGCATCTGGGGCGAGGGCTTTCCGCAGTTGCCGCAGAACTTGTAGGGATAGTCGTTGAGACCTCCGCAGAACGGACACATGACCTTCTGGGCCTGGGGCTGTGCCTGCTGCTGGACGCCCTGTACGGGCTGCTGGTTGAGCTGTTGGTACATCTGGGGGAACAGCATCATTCCGGCGCCCATGGCGGCTCCGCCCTGGGAATCCCCAATGGCGTCGGCCATCCTGTCCATGACCTCGTACCTCTTGAAGGACTCTCCGTTGGCGGAGGAGAACTGCAGGTACTCGAAAATCTTGGCCTTCTCCTCATCGGTGGTGGCGACATCGTGCATCTTCAGGGAGAGGAGGTCGA
>JAEEGK010017239.1_pt1 | contig 15773 bp, 14 predicted proteins | sample 8958771 | NCBI WGS metagenome assembly JAEEGK01 (sample SAMN16246547, study PRJNA631951) | gut metagenome | biome: gut microbiome; feature: rumen; material: SC-attached | host: Bos | place: Iran: Karaj | collected 2018-10
CATGTAAGCAGGCAGTTTCTCGGGTGCCACAGCCGTGTCTTCGATGACACCGATGGGTTTGGCGTCGCCTTTCATGCCGGTGAGCAACCCCAACCCCGCTTTGCGCAAACTCCACACTTTGCTGATTTCGGAACCGTAAACTCTTGAGCAAGCGTAAACCAATTGTTCTTCGTTTTCGATTAAGGCCTTTTCCAATTGGTCGGCAACAGCATCGATTTCAGCCCTTGTTTCACCACGCAATTCGATGATGAGGATAGCGGCAGGGTCGCCTTGCACAAAGAAGCGGTTTTTCTGTTGCTCGACATTCTGTTTGCTGAGTTCCAGGATGTTGCGGTCCATCAGTTCAACGGCCGAAGGCTGGAATTTTAAGGCAACGAGATTGCCCAAAAAACTCTTTTGAAGCGTGTCGCAATGGGCGCAGACCACCATTTTCTCTTTGGGTGGCAAGGGGTCGAGGTCGACTTTGATTTCGGTGATGAAAGCCAAGGTGCCTTCGCTGCCCGCCAAGACTTTACAAAGGTTGATGGTGCGTTCCTCAAGCGGTTTTGCCGTATTGTGCAGGTCTTCAATAACTTCATCGATAGCATAGCCGCAGGAACGGCGGCGTAGGCTCTTGTCGGGGTAGTTTTCTTCTATCAGATGGACGGTTTTCTCGTCTAAAGCCCAATTAATAAGTTGTGAGTAAATGCTTTGGATTAATGAGGTCTGCTGAAACTGACCGCTTATAGATTCCATCCCCGCTAGCCCCTGCTCGGAATGACATAAGCGGTCAGTTTCCCAAAAGCGGGAGCCAAAGCGTTCTTCCAACTCTTTGATAGTGTATGTTTTGAACACCTCACTGCTGCCATCGCAAAGCACACCTCGGGCTTCCAACACATGATGGCGTGTGCTGCCATAAATTAGGGAGTGCGAGCCGCAGGAGTTATTGCCGAACATGCCGCCGATGCAACAACGGTTGCTGGTGGAGGTTTCGGGGCTGAAGAACAGGCCGTATGGCTCCAAAGCAAGGTTCAGCTCATCCAGGACGACACCAGGCTGCACCCTTGCCCAACGTTCTTCCTTGTTGATTTCCAGTATTTTCTTGAATTGTTTGCTGATGTCGACCACGATACCGCTTCCCACCACTTGACCAGCGATGGAAGTACCGCCTGCTCTTGGGATAAGATGGGTCTGGCGTTCGCGTGCCGTTTGGGTTAAGTTGACAATATCCTGTTCGTTTTCGGGATAAGTCACGGCCTCGGGTACCTCACGATAAGCCGACGCATCGGTGGCGTAGGCGATGCGGTGCAAAGGGTCGGTGTAAAGCGTAAACATTGATTAGGCTTTGTCCAACGTGCTGAAAATGCTGTTGTTGCTCTTGAACTCAGGTACGATGACCTTCATCTGTGCCACAATCTTCATCGGGTCGCAGGTCTCGAGTTCGTCGTGGAGTTTGGCAATCATGTTGTCGACATCTGTGGTCTCGTATTTACGCACCACGGCATGCATGATCTTCTCGTTGTCGGTCTTGATGGTGTTCTCTTCGTTGGCCAACACTTCTTCGTAGAGTTTTTCGCCAGGACGCAGACCCGTCTCGATGATTTCGATGTCTGGACGGTGGGCTAATTTGCGCATCTTTTCGGCCAAATCCCAAATCTTGACCTTCTCACCCATGTCGAACACGAAGATGTCGCCACCCTCGCCGATTGAACCGGCTTCGAGCACGAGGCTGCAGGCTTCGGGGATGGTCATGAAATAGCGCGTGATGCGACGGTCGGTGACGGTGATAGGTCCACCTTGGGCAATCTGCTTGCGGAACAACGGCACCACCGAGCCATTCGAGCCCAACACATTGCCGAAGCGCGTGGTGATGAACTTGGTGTTGCCCTTGCGGCTTTGCGTGTAAATCTCAGCGATACGTTTGGTGGCACCCATCACATTGGTCGGGTTGACGGCCTTATCAGTCGAAATCATGACGAATTTCTCCACGCCATATTCAACGGCCAAATCGGCCACAAGCTTGGTGCCAAACACGTTGACAAACACGGCTTCGTAAGCGTTCTCCTCCATGAAAGGCACATGTTTGTAGGCTGCGGCATGGAACACCACTTGCGGATGGTAAGTCTCGAAGACCATTCTCATGCGAACAGGGTCTTTCACGTTGGTGATGACGAATGCCATCTTGTCGCGCAACTCCTTGAACTCGGGCGTGTTGTTCATCTCAAACTGGAAGTCGTACATCGGTGACTCGGCTTGGTCGAGCATGACAAGCTTGGTAGGATTATAACGCATCACCTGACGGCAAATCTCGCTTCCGATGGAACCGGCAGCACCCGTGACCAGAACCACTTTGTTATTGATTTCGCGGGTCACGTTTTCCTTACCGAGTTGGATGGGTGTGCGGCCCAAAAGGTCTTCAATCTTGATGTCCTCAATTTGGTTGGACTTGATTTCTCCATCCATCCATTTTAAGAATGAGGGAATGGTTTTCACCACCAAGTTCAATGCCAAACCTTTTTCGATGATTTGTTTACGGCGATCCTCACTAAGACTGGGAATAGCCAAAATCATCACCTTGATATTGTTTTTCTTGATGAAGCTTTTCGTCAAAGCTTCAGCAGGGGAATACACTTTCACCGTATTGATTTGTATGCCAACGCGTTTTGGGTCATCATCGGCAAAGGCCTTCACTTTATAAATTGAAGCCGTATCTTGACTCAAAGTGCGCAGCAACATGGTACCACCATCGCCCGCACCATAGATAAGCGTGTTTTCCTTTTGGATTGGGTTTTTGTAGACCTCATTATACAAGCGCCTGATAGTGAGTCGCATAATAATCATTGAAACCAAGGTGATTAGATAATGGTAGATCAATGTGGAATATCGTGGGTAAACCAAAGTACTCCATTCCGGTCTGATTTGATGGACAATTAATTTACTGATGATAAGAAATGTGACAGCCGCAGTACAAGAAAACAGAATCTTTTGAATGTCGAGGAAGCCCGAGTAACGCAACATTCCATCGTATGTTCTGGTAGCCAAAAAGGCAATCAAATACACAGCGAGAACTATCCAAATACGGCTCCAATCATACCCCGAAGCACCAATGTCTCTGAAATACAACATAAAAATGGCCAATACAAACGCAGCAATGACGATGACCATATCGGCGATTAGAATCCAATAACGCGGCAGGGTGTTGCTCTTATGTTTACCAAAAATGAAATTACAGAATTTCTTAATTATGTTGGAATCACGCATATACAAATTGTTTTAACGTGCAAAAGTACTGCTATTTTCAATATTTCAAAAGTTTTTTTCAACAATTCAAAAGATTTTTTCCATTAAATGCCATTTTCCTGTGGAAGGCAAGTTGGGGTCGGCACCTTGGCATTGGGCTACATAGGCTTCCCATTCGGCCTGACGAGGCAATTGGGCCAATCGGGCCATATCGCGGTCCCAGTCGAAATCATCCACTGTGTCGCAAATCATAAAGACTTGAGTTTCATAACGATAGAGTTGCATGTCGAGAATGCCGACTTCCCTTTGTCCAGCCACCACCTCGGGCCACACATGGGCATGGATGTCACAATATCTTTCGATGAGTTCAGGGTCATCGACGAGTTCTAAAGTTTGGCAATAGCGTTTCATTGTTTATTGAGTTTGGTAACGAAATGACCGTAAAGTACGATAACAATAAAGCAAATCAGCGGCAGGATGAAGCTTACATTCACGGAGGCGATGCTTCCGATTCCGCCGCCATCGATAATGCGGGCCTGCAAAGGAGGCAGCACCGAGCCACCCAAGATGGCCATGATGAGGCCAGCGGCACCCAGCTTGGCATCGTCGCCGGTGTCGGTCAAGGCAATGCCGTAGATGGTCGGGAACATGAGGCTCATGCAGGCCGAGACCGCCACCAAACAATACATTCCAGCGCGACCGTCGAGGAAAATCACACCTAAAACCAGCACGGCTCCAGCAATGCCCAAATAGGTGAGCAGCTTGGAGGGGCTGATGTATTTCAGCAAGAAGGTACAGATGAAACGGCTTGCACAGAAAATGGCCATGGCCACGATGTTGTAGCGTTGCGAGAGCACTTCAGCGGCCTGTTCTGTCATGCCTTCGTTCATGAAGACACGCGTGCCGTATTGGATGATGAAGGTCCAGCACATGATTTGCACACCGACATAGAAAAACTGCGCTAGCACACCATAACGATAGGGTTTGTTTTGCCAAAGCCGTTTCACCGTGGGACCGAAATTTTGGTCAGAGCTTTCCTCTGTCTTGGCTTGAGTTTTCACCAACAGCAGAATGACGATAAAGAACGCTACCAACACCGCTCCGATGATGACATAGGGTCGGCTCAGTACAGCGAGGTCGGCACTTTTCACAGCCTCAAATTGGTCTTCTGAGAGTAAGGCACGTTCCTCGGTGCTCAACGGATTGAGTTTGGCCTGAATGAACTTCATCGCCACGAACATGCCTGCTAAAGAGCCTATGGGATTGAAGGCTTGCGCCAGGTTGAGGCGGCGCGTGGCGGTTTCCTTGTCGCCCAAGGAAAGGATGTAAGGGTTGGCTGTGGTTTCAAGGAAGGAAAGGCCGCAAGTCAGCACGAAATAGGCGATGAGGAAGGGGTAATAATTGCCTGTCGCCTTAGCGGGAATGAACATCAAGGCACCTACGGCATAGAGTCCGAGACCCATCAAGAGACCGGCTTTGTAGGAGTATTTTCGGACAAAAAGGGCGGCAGGCAGGGCCATGCAGAAATAGCCGCCATAGAAGGCCAGTTGTACCAAGGCGCCGTCGGTGACGCTCATGCGGAAGATTTTCGAGAAGGCCTTCACCATGGGGTTGGTGATATCGTTGGCGAAGCCCCAAAGGGCAAAGCAGCATGTCACCAGGATGAAAGGCAACAGATATTTCTTTTCTACTACTTTGTTCATACTTATCTTTTTTAGGTCGGCCCTTCGACAAGCTCAGGGACCTTTTACTTTCTTCTTATAGTTAGCGAAATAGCTTCGGGATAATTGTGACAAAAACTAGTGGTATCTTTGACCACGCAGGCAAGGTAACCTCCTCCTCCGGCTCCAGGCATTTTCCAGGCCAACACTTCGTCCATAGCGGAATATTTGTCAATGTAATCCTGCACCGAGCCTTGAATCATCGCGGGGAACATGGCGGTTTGGGCGTTGAATGAGGCTTTATAGGCCGCTGCAAAACCCTCCAAATCCCTGTTCATGATAGCCTTCCAGCAGTCATCGGCGGCCTTGGCCAACGCCTTGACTTTCGGCTCTGTGATGTCTTTGCCGTCCACAACCGAGCAACCTGGTTGGCGCGGTTCCATGGGAATCATAATGAGGTGTTGCTCAAGCCAATTCAGGATGGTCTCGTCTTGGCAAGTCTCGAATTTAATGGGCCAATAGAGTTTGTCATAGTAATGCCGCACCAAGCCAGGCATACAAATGCCAATGGAGTCTTGCGCCCCGCTGATGATGCCGTCGTTGCGCTCGGGGTCGTTCTCAAAACAGAAGACCAATTTGGCGAGAATCTCAGGATCCATGTCGGGCAAGTGCATTGGCCAGATTTTCTTGATCATGTTGCGGGTCGAAGTGGAAAGGCCACAACGTTCGCGCACCTCAAAGGTGGGCTCCAAGGAAATGGTGATGGCCCATCCTGGGGCAAAACATGAGACATAGGGTTGGTCAATCCAAGTGCCGGCCAGGTCCAAACGAGTAGGAATCTGGCAGAGGTCTTTCTTCAAAGCCGTCGAAGAACGGGCTTCCAAGCCTTCGGAAGGGGTGCGTTGCAGTACCACGTATTCGATGCCTCGCTCCTCGCAAAACTTGCGTTTTGTCTCGGAGGCACCATCCTCATTGACTACAAAGATGTCGGGTTTCAGTCGGTCGACTGTGCCGACAAAATCCATCACCCCTGCCCCATCGTTGATGAAAGCATCCTTCACGTAACGGATAGCTTTTACCATAAAGAGGCGTTCCTTTTCAGGATAGAGCGTCTTGTGGTTCTTGTAGTGCAGGATGGTTTCGTCGGAGCCGATGCCGACATAAAGGTCGCCAAACTGCGCCGCTTGTCGGAAAAACTCCACATGGCCGCTGTGCAGCAAGTCGTAACAGCCTGAAACAAATACTTTTTTGGTCATTAAGCTTTGATTTTGGCTGCAAAGATAGTGAATTGTTGATTTGTTTAATCGTTGGTTGTGGAATTGTTTATTGCAACGGCTTGACTTCCGCCAAAGCCGCCACGAAATACCAACGACCATTGCTCTCGCAATAGCATTTGTAGCGGGTGCGCTGCTTCTCCCCTTTCTGGAAGACCAAGCCGTTTTTCAGCACAAAACGCGCTCCTTCGGGCAGACTTTCCACAGTCGTAATAGTTTCAGCGTGTTTGTCATATTGTTTCAGCACCCTTTGCAGGTTTTGGTCGGCGGTGCTGCTTGCCTTGATGTGGTGCAAGTGCTTTTGCAAAGCAGCGAGGATGTCTTTCGGGAAAATGGTTTCGGTCATGAAAGGCAACAAAAGCCTGGTGAATTGGTTTTGCCATTCCGTGCCGTGAGGTTGCACGCTTCTTGAGCCATATTGCTGATACACATCGTAATGCGCCACCTCATGAACGTATGTGATGAGCATCTGGTATGGGTTTAGGTCCAAATTGAGGGTGATGGCACAGATGCCGTTTTTGGTTCGTGGTGGACGGAAATCTCCCAATTTGGAGGTACGTGGTCGCTTGAAGTGCAGTTTGAAACGTCGCTGCTCAAACATAGTCCCTACCATCCCTACCGATGCCTCGGGGAAATAGCGTTTCAACAGTTCGAGTTCTTCAGGCTTCATCGCGGTTAAGCAATTCAGATTCAAAGGTTTCCTGTGGTGTATAGCTCCACTTGGTGCAGGTGTTGCAGTGACGCGGCGCTCGACGTCTGCCGGGCACTTCCTTGGTCTTGCAGGAGGTGGCTAACAGGGTTAAGCCTAACAATAGGATTATGAATAGTTTGTTTCTCATTTCGATAGCCAATTTGCAGGGTTTTGTCGACTCTGTTCTTTTAGTAGTTCAAAGTGCAGTTCCGTCTTGTTTTCCGTCTTGTTGGTATGCACCGTCCCTAAGTTCTGTTTGGTTTTCACCTTGTCGCCGCGCTTCACCGTAACGTTTTCAAGGTTGGAATACACCGTAAAATACTCGCCGTGACGAATGATGACGACGGTGTTGGAGCCCATCAGCTTGGTGACGCTGGTCACCTCGCCATCGAAGACGGCTCGAGCTTGGGCTCCTTCAGTGGTGGCGATGTCGATGCCGTTGTTGGTCACCGTGACCTTATCGGAAACCACCGAGGTGTGTTTGCCATACGACGATGAAATCACGCCACGTTCCACTGGCCAAGGCAGTTTACCCTTGTTGTTGACGAAGTTGGTGGAGAGCGTCTTTTCGGCTGGAGTCAAAGCCATTCCTTTCTCTTTCGGTGCAGTGGTTGTGGTCTTGCCCTTGCTGGCGTTTTTCTTGGCTTCTTCTTTGCGTTTTCTTTCGGCTTCGGCGTTGGCCTTTCGGATTTCCTCGGCGATGATGTCGTCGATGGCTTTTTGCAGTTTCTTGGCTTGTTGTTGCTTGTTTTTGATGTCTTGCTGGATGCTGCCTTCCTTCTTCTTGAGTTTGGCCACCTGTCCGTTGAGCTCTTTTTTCTCCTTTTGGAGGGCGTTTTGCTGTGACTTCTCGTCTTTCAGCAAGGAGTCTTGTTGCATACGAGCTTGTTGATGGGCTTCAACTTCACTGCTGATTTGTCTTTCAATGGCAGCAATTTGGTTCATCTTGGCTTTTCTTGCCTCGCTGAACTCGCGGATGTAGCGCAAACGTCGGAAGGCCTGGTTGAAGTCCTTGGAAGCGAAGATGAACCCCAGTCGGTCGTAATGGCTGCGGTTTTTGTTGGCAAAGACAATCATCTTGGCGTATTCCTTTTGCAGTTTGCTGAGGTCTGAATTGAGGGACTTGATGTTGCTTTGTCCTGACTTGATTTCTTTGTCGAGGACGGCAATTTGCTCATTATATGAGGTGATGAGTTTTTCGCGCTGCTTGATTTTTTTGTCGAGGAGGTTGACTTCGTTCAGGGTCATCTCTTTGTCCTTTTTGGTCTTTTTCAGCAGCTGGTTGGCCGTCGAAATCTCCTTCTGCAACGAATTGATTTCGCTCTGCAACTGTTTCTTCGTCTTGCCTTTCGTCTTTTGGGCAAAAGTCGGCGAAACAAAAGCCAAGAGCAACAAAACCAATATGATATGCAGTTTCTTCATTGCTTTTTCAGTAGTCGAATTCGCTCCATTTTGTCGGTGATCTTCAGCGGGAAAGTCGTTTTCTCGTTCAGTCGGATGTTGTTGTATCGGATTTTGGCGGAAAGCTCGCCCATCACGAAGGTTTTCAACTGAACGGTCTGGTTTTCAACGGGAGGAAGACCTTGATTATTGTCCAAGAGCAAAGTTTGTACCAAGGGCAGACAGAGCGGCATACCAAGTTGTGCGGAAACAGTGTCTAACGGCTCGGCTAGATAGGTCTTTTCCATGCGGTTGACAATCCAAACGGAGTCGTTGCTGACTTTGACCCGTAGCACTTCCACGCCCATCGTGGCGGTCACGTTGAGCCAAACGAGGCTGTCTTTCCGCATCCTGAGTTGTCCCGACAAGTCGTTGTAAGCCATACCGTTGCCTTCGGCTTGGATGCTCAGATTGGCGGTGAGCCATTCAAAAGATTGCGGCGGTGCAGGTGCCACAGTTTTCTTGCGCGAGGCACAGGAAGTGGCCAGTAACAGAAATGCAATAAACGCTATGAAAAATCGAGTTCTCATTTTTTGAGTTTGAGTTGGATGGCGTCATAGTGCTCCTGATAGGTGGCATCAGGCTCTTTCAGCAGTTTCAGAGCCTTCTTCATGTGCTTTTCGGCTTCCTTGTAGTCGCCCTTCTTGTAAAGTACCCAGGCATGAGTGTCAAGATAGGTCGGGTTATCAGGCTCGGCAGCGATAGCTTTGGTTGACATTTCTAGGGCTTTGTCCAAGTCTTGGCCTTTCACGGCAAGGTAATAGGCGTAGTTGTTCAAGACCAACACATTATCGGGGTCGTTGCGAAGGGTGCGGTCGTAGGCCTCAAATGCCTTTTCCTCATCGCGCTGCTCGTGGTAGAGGTCACCCAAAAAGGCGTCAAAGTTGGCCATTTGCACTTTGTCAGAGGTGTATCTCCTCCCCTTTTCCAGATAGGCGATGGCGTTTTCGTCGTCTTTCAAGACGGCACTCGCCACACCGGCATACCAATAGAACACAGGCTGCATGGGATAGTATTTCAAAGCAGCCACAGCATGGTCGCGAACGGCCTCGTTTTCGTTCAGTCGCGACTCGCTGATGATGAGGTTCTGCCAACCATAGAAATCGGTGCTGTCGATGGCCAAGGCTTTCTGATACAGTTCTTTCGACTTTACCGCGTTTTCAGTGACGATGTAATAGGAACCGAGAATGAGATAGCCCAATTTGATGTCAGGATGGGTCTCGATGAAGGCCTCGCCGCATTGTCGTGCTTGCTCGTTGACCGTAGCTGCGTCTTGGTTCTTATTCATCCAATAGTCGTAGACGTTGGCTTTAGTGGTCAAGTCGAGGTTTTTGTTGCGGATGGCGGCAATCAGCTCGTTGAAGGCTTTGTCTTTGTCGCCGCTTTTTTCGTAATACTCAAGCAACGAGACGTTGATATATGGGTCGTTCGGATTGAGTTCCTTGATTTTCTCGAACAGTTTCAGTGCCTCTTTTTCCTTGCCACTTTCCGTATACACCTGGGCCAACATGCTATAGTAGCGCGAGTTTTCCGGATTTTCCTTGATGAGTCGCTCCAATTCAGCAATGAGTTTCTTTTCGTTGCCTTGACGCTTGTAGATGTTGAGACGTTGTTCGGTGAACACTTCGTTTGGCCCGACTTGTTCTTCAAGCAGGTCCATCTTGTTGAGGGCCTTGTCGAGTTGTCCCATGCTCAAGTAAGCGTCAATCAACTCGCTGAGCATTTCGAGGTCGTCGGGATATTTGTCGGAGAGCTTTTCATACAATTGGATGAATTCGTCGTATTGCTCCAGATTGCGGTAAAACAGTCCAAGGCGAATCTGATACCATTTGTTTTCGGGGTCAAGGCTGGCGGCCTGTTTAATCATATTGAAAGCTTCTTCGATGCGTCCTGCGTTGTAGTATTGTTCGCTCAGTTCAAACATCGAGGCATCATCGTTGGGCATGAAACGCAAGGCCTGCTCGAAGTTGCGAATGGCACCTTCGGTATCTTCACGGTATTTGCTTTGAAGGCCGTTCGAGAAAAAAACGGCATTCTTCTTCTTGTCGGGTTTACCGTTGTATTCCGATTCCACTTGCTGCGCAAAATCCAATGTTGAGCACCCCAACACAACAAGCAACAAAAAGACTCTATACTTCATAACTATCAACTCTAAACTTTACAACTAACTTTAAACTCTAAACTCTCAACTCTCAACTCTTCCCAGTATGCCCAAACCCACCAGCACCCCGTTCAGTCTCCGAAAGTACCTCCACTTGCACGACTTCGGCTTGCTCGCATTTGGCGATAATCATCTGTGCGATGCGGTCGCCACTGTTGATGACGAAAGGCTTGTCGGAGAGATTAATAAGGATGACGCAGATTTGTCCGCGATAGTCGGCGTCGATGGTGCCGGGTGAGTTCAAGACGGTGATGCCGCTCTTGAGTGCCAGTCCGCTGCGGGGACGTACCTGTCCTTCATAGCCTTCAGGGATTTCCATGTAGAGGCCCGTCGGCACAAGACCGCGTTGCATGGGTTCGAGGGTGATGGGACCATCGGGCAGGTAGGCACGGAGGTCCATGCCGGCTGAGTTTTTGGTCTCGTAGGCGGGCAGGGGGTTATTTGAGGTGTTGACGATGTTGAGTATCATATCTATTTCTTTTTCAATATTTTACTATTCACTACATGTATGACGCTATTCACCAGGTCTTTTTCTTTCCAGCAGATGAAAGCGAAGAAGACCAACAGCAGACCGGTGTTGATGACCAATGTCCAGACGGTACTCTCGACATGGATGTTCTTTTGGACGAAAAACAGGGCAACAGCCACGGCAAAATAGAGGAATGCCGACTTCAAGTCGTAGGGTATTGGGGCTTTCTTTTGCCCGACGAAATAGGACAGCACCATACAAACGCCATAGCCCGCAAAGCCGCCCCAGGCGCAGGCCATGTAGCCATATTTGGGCACGAAAATGAAGTTGATGGCAAGCAATACCACGCAGCCGATGGCGCTGAAAATGGCACCCCACCAGGTCTCATCGATGAGCTTGTACCAAAACGAAAGGTTGAAATAGATGCCCATGAAGATTTCGGCCATCATCACGATGGGCACCACACGCAGACCTTCCCAATAGTCGTTCTTGATGATGTGCTTCAGGATGGGCATGTACATCACCACGGCGAGGAACGCCAGCAAAGTGAAGATGATGAAGTATTTCATCACCTTGGCTTGGGTTTGCCTGTCCTCTTTGTCGCGCTTGCCGCCGAAGACAAAAGGCTCGTAGGCGTAGCGGAAGGCTTGCGTAATCATCGCCATGATCATCGCGATTTTCACGCAGGCGCCATAAATGCCGAGTTGCACTTCGCCTTCCTTGCCGGGCACGATAAAACGGTAGCAAATCTTGTCGGCCACTTGGTTGAGGATGCCGGCTAAGCCCAACAGCAGCAAAGGCCAGGTGTAGCGCAGCATTTGTTTGAGCATGTCGCGGTCGATACCAAAGTGCAACTTCCTGATTTCGGGGATGAAACCGAGGGTTATCAATCCTGTGCAAATCAGGTTCACGATGAAGATATAGCCGACTTGGTAGCTATTTTCATACCAGCCCATCAAGGCGGGATGGCTCTCTTTCAGACCCGGCGCGAGCAAGAAAACAAACAGGTTCAACCCGATGTTGAGGAAGATGAACAATAGTTTCAGCGTTGCAAATTTGATGGCCTTGTTTTCGTAACGCAAACGGGCAAACAGAATGGCTTGGAAAGCGTCCAAAGCAACAATAATGGCCATGATTTCCACAAACTCGGGGTGGTTGGCATAATGCAAGGCATTGGAAATCGGTATCAGGAAAATGCTGACCAAAACGACGAAAACCAAACTCACCAAACCGACCGTCAAACCCGATGTGGAGAAGGCCTTGTCAGGATTCACGCCTTCCTTGTTGGAGAAGCGGAAGAAAGTGGTCTCCATGCCGAAAGTCAAGATGACGAGGAGCAGGGCGGTGTAGGCATACAGATTCGTGACGATGCCATAGCCGCCTGATTCTGCAGCGATTTTGTATGTATATAGCGGCACAAGCAGGTAGTTCAAGAACCTGCCGATGATGCTGCTCAGGCCGTAGATAGCGGTCTGTTTCGCCAGGGAGCCTAATTTGTTTTCTGCCATAACTTGCGTTTGTTTTTCCAAAACGCAAAAATAGGTGTTTTTGTTGTAATAACACCAATCAGTTTTGGGTAATTCGGTGACAATCTCCGCTTTTTATGGCTTCTTTTATCCTCCATTGTTTTGTAATGATTGTTGGTTTTGTTGCGCAGAAAACCCGATTTTGCGCAGAAATTTTGTTTTTTAGCCGTTCGATAGCATAGATGACAACTTTCGCACCGCCGATTTGGTTACCTTTGCGCAAGTTTTAATCCAACCTATGTTTAACAAATAACAAATCAAATTTCAAGAGATGAAAAAAGTAATGTTTCTCGCTATCGCATTGGTAGCCTTAGTGTGCACCTCGTGTACCAAAACCAACACCAACACCAAAGGTCTTTATGAGTACACCACCGACTCACATGTCCAAGCTTCTTTCGATGATGTTTCGGCATTGAATGATCTTCTTAGGCCGAAGTTGCATCATGGGTTTTACGAACTTACCAAAGAGGAAGCTCGTGCTGAATGGAATTCGTTCATGCAATCTGCTCAAAATGTTAATGTAAGCATTACTAAACCTGATCATTACTTCACTGTAAAATTTGTCCGTAAGGAAGCGAAAGATGGTGCTTTTGTTATAGTAGAGACCGTTGGTGAACATACCTGGAATAGCGAAAACAATTAATTCCCAAAAGGTATATAGAGTATCAAGTTTGTTTTTTTGTATCGCATTTCATCAACCATAAATTATTATACAAAAATGAAAAAAGTAATGTTTTTGCTCGCCACCCTGCTTGTCGGTGGCATGTTACTCACGGGCTGCAAGAAAGACACGACCCCAACCCCGACACCTTCAACTCCTGACACACCATCGACTCCAACGACGAGGAAAGTGGTTTACAAGTTGGATAACACTGTTTATATTGCCATGATCAGCTACCAGATTTCGCCTTGCTTCCATTACAACTTTTCCTATAAGGATGCCGATGGGACTATGGTTGAAGTGAATGATCCCACTTTGCCTTGGACCAAGGAGATTACCGTAAATGTTCCTTTTGAGGCCAAGATAGAAGGCAAAGTTACTTACAATGAAGCCGAACTTCCCGATACTGTGTATTTTGGAAGGGCTGCCTTAATCAATAACGATGGGTTAAACACTGGCTTCACGGGCTCCAAAGAAGTATTCCTTCAATATATTGCTGCTCGTCCTGACAGATTGGAATTTAGCAATAGCAAGACTATCCAATAAATCCAATAAGGAGTGTCCATGTAATTTGCCCGACCTTCAAGTGATGGAGGCCGGGCAAATTGTTTTTTGTGGACAAACATCGCATTTTTTCTGAACATTGCTGCAAAAACCGTACTTTTGCAGTCATGGAAACGAAAGAACAAACCCCTGTCGAAAAGGCAGAAAGCATGGAAAGCCTATGTCTTGTGAACCATGTAGATAGCGGCTTGCCGCGTTGGCTCATCGAGGCGGCTTTTGTGTGCTACCTTTTGCAGGCTGTCGTCAACTATGCCCCGCTGATGCACTGGATGGATGAAGCCCATCTTTCATGGGTACGAGGCATCGTCCAGACCTTTGGGGCCTTGGTGATGTATTTTGGACTGCTGCGAGGCATGAAATCGCTTTATCGTCCGTTCACGGCTTGGTGGTGGGTGGTCATTGTGCTGAATCTTGCCGGGTTTGTGACGGAGTTGGTTCCAGCCATCATGTATCGTATTGGTCTGCCTGTTGCCGTTTCGCTGATGTTGGTCTATCTGCCTTTGGGTTGTGCCATTGCCATTAGTTACCGTGGCCGACTCCGTCAGGTGGGCATTTGGATGGCTCTCTACATCTTGATTTCCAGCATCATCCCCGTTGTCTCCTTCCTGCTTGTCGGCCCCGAATCGGGTTTGGCCAACCTGCCCTTGGAGATTCCAACCATCGCTGTCATCGTCATTTATGCTTGGGTGCAGCGGCGGGTATTAATCTGAAGTTTGTGGCGTTTCTTGATAAGCGGAGGTTTCCATCCCCTGACGATACTGCAATGGCGTGATGCCAAAGCGATGTTTCATTTCCATTTGGAAGGTGCGCCTACTGCCGAACCCAGCCTCTGTTCCAATAGCTTCGATGGTCCAGTTGGGTTTCTCATGCAGGAGTTTACAGGCCAATAATACCCGTTTCTCGTTGAGATAGTCGCCTAAACTGCCGTATTTTGGATTGTTTTTGAACAAAGACCCTAACCGTCGTTGCGTCAGCCCCAACGCGTTCGCCATGGTTTTCAAGGTGAGGTTGTTGTCGGTATAAAGGCGCGTTTCGTCCATCTTTTGGTCTATCCAGGTCATCAGATCATCGTCGCTCATATCGGCAGTCAGTTCAATGTTTTCGCGGTACTCACGCGTTTGCTCCCTCAGTTGCGCCACTTCGCCACCAGCTTGGCACTTCAGCGCTTCCTCCAACGCATTGATGCGTTTTTTCAACTCAGTTTTGTCTCTTTCCTGCCGTTTGTTTTGCTCCAATAAGGCGTTTTGGTTGTCCACCAATCTTGAATTGGACGAAAGCATCTTTTTAACGTGGCTGTTGAGCACGACCATCGTGATGATGAAAGCAATCACGAACGCGATAATAATGGCTAAGATGAGCTGCTGGGGTCCTGTCATGGGTTTTGGTTTGTTTTGTTTTGCTTTGGCAATTCAATTAGGAATTCCGTGCCCACGTTTTCTTGGCTCTCAAACGAAATTGTTCCGCCTGCAGCTTGCACGATATTGTAGGTCAGCGAAAGTCCTACTCCCGAGCCACCTGATTTGGTGGTGAAATTAGGCAGGAAAATGCGGTCTTTGTCTTCCTCTTTGATGCCTTTTCCATTATCTTTCACGCTGATAGTGAACGATTTTTCGGTAGATTGCAGTGTAACCTTGATCTTGCCGTTAGGCTTGGTGCCAATGGCTTGCACTGCGTTTTTGACGAGGTTGCCGACGGCGCTGTTAAGGTTGGTCTTGTCGCCGTTGTAGGTGTGGTCTTTCGTCTTGTCGTAATCATAGTGAAATTCAATGTTCTCTACGTTATCATAAAGGTTCACCACATTGCCGACCAAATCCGCCAAATCCAAAGGTTGGGGATGGTTTTCGGGCAGTTTGGCATAACGCGAGAATGACGAGGCAATGTCCGAGAGTGCATCAATCTGTTCGATAAGCGTGTTTGTCGTACGTTGGATCTGTTCCGGCGTGGCTTTTCCATTGTCAACGTTGCGTTGTAGCAATTGCACGCTCAATCGCATCGGGGTGAGCGAGTTCTTGATTTCGTGTGCCACTTGTCGGGCCACACCTCTCCATGCCGATTCGGCGGTGGTGCGTTTCAGTTCGGCGGCACTCTTCTCCAACTCCACGATGAG
>JAEEGK010017240.1_pt1 | contig 15772 bp, 14 predicted proteins | sample 8958771 | NCBI WGS metagenome assembly JAEEGK01 (sample SAMN16246547, study PRJNA631951) | gut metagenome | biome: gut microbiome; feature: rumen; material: SC-attached | host: Bos | place: Iran: Karaj | collected 2018-10
ACATAGCAAGGGTACTTGGTTGTAGCGGCGCGATGCAGATAGCTGCCCACCCGCCTCTTTAGCTCAGTTGGCCAGAGCACGTGATTTGTAATCTCGGGGTCGTTGGTTCGAATCCGACAAGAGGCTCAAAAATATCATTTCTTTAATGATTTTGGTTAGAAAATGAGTAGCGGAGTAACCTTAATAAGGTACTTCGCTTTTTTAGTTCACTCGCAGAAAACTATAAATGTAAAATATTATGTTCGAACCGTCTTATCAAATTTCTTCGGAAGCCCTCTGTTTGGTTTCTGAAATCTCCGAACAAATCGGAATCCTTGAAACGCTCACGGGTTCAGTTTCTGAAGTCCCCGAGCCGTCTTTCAACCCCTTCTCTGAAGATGACCTTCTTCGTGCTCACGAACAGTTGGTTGATGGATTGAGTGGTGGGGTAGGGCAGTACCGTGACGATCCGCGCGTCCGTCTGCACATGTCCATGCTCTTCGATTGGATGACCCATACGGAGGAGCATCCACTCGTCCGTAGTTGCATTTTTCATTACGAATTGACCTCTATTCATCCCTTTTTGGAGGGAAACGAGCGTTTAGGGCTCTTCTGGCAGACCCTTCTTTTGGTTCAGTGGCGCCCTGTTATGACAGGCCTTCCGCTTGAGTCGCTCGTTGTAGAGCGTCAGCAGGAATATCGCCGTGTTTTGGCCTATCTCAGTGAAACCGCCAAAATTACCCATTTCATCGAGTACATTTTGCGCTGTTTGCTGGATGTTGTACTGCAAGAGGTAAAGAATAAAGTAGAGAATAAAGTAAAGAATAAAAGTAGAGGAAAAGTACAGGATAAAACCCCTGAAAATGCCTTCTCAGAGGATGTTGAAGCCCAACTTTCCAAGTCTGAGCAGCGAATTGTGAAGCTCCTGGTGGCCGATCCACGCGTCACCATCGGTGCCCTTTCTCGTCGCCTACAGCTCTCAGAGGCCGGTATTAACAAGGTTTTAGCCGCTCTCCGCAAGCGTGGCATCATCGAACGTGTGGGTGCCAACAAAAATGGCTCCTGGAAAGTCAATCTCTAACCCTTTTCTTGAACCATGCTCTTCTAAACATCTAAAAATCAATTCATCATCATTTTCTGTTTTCTGAGGACTGTCCACTCTGGCAGTCCTCTCTTTTGCGCCCTTTACCCCCATTTTCACCCTTCTCACCTCTTCCTTTCTCCATTTTCCTTCTAATCTTCTCTTTTCTTTACACCATTATTTGTCTCTCTTTTCCATTACTCCCTCTCTAGACTCCCTTCTTCTCTCTGCCTTCCTCCCTCTTCCCTCTGTCTTCGCTTCTTCTCCCTCGTCATTCAAAACTTTATAATCTCCATTCTTTATTCCTCTTTCGATCATCGCAGAAAAGCTCGAATCATTCCATATTCCAAATTCATCATTTCTTATTCAATTAGTAAAAACACACAACATAAGAAAAAGCCGGTATCTCTACCGGCTCATTTGTGTGTTTAATATTTTTGTCTATGTACTTTTTACACTTTACTCTTTTCAGGTTCTTAAACCCTACTTTTTCCTTCAAAATTTTCGTTCTGGGGCTTACTCGAAATTGCTGTCAACCATAGTCTCTACCAGCTCCTGACCATGGGAGTCTTTTGAAAATGTAATCAACTCAGCTGCTTTGTAGGCTACAGCGTGCACAGGGCTGCTACCATCATGGGCAGCACCACCCACAAAAACCATTTCTTCATCATAATCAGTTTTTAGTTATTATATCTATATGTAACTGCAAAGGTACAAAAAATAATCCGAAAAATAGTCGGTTTTCTATGAAAAACACCCAAAAAGTTTGTTTGTTCAGAAGAAGGGGGGGGGGGCTTCACAGAGCATGTACCTTTGCACCGCAAACCCTGAATATGATTGAACGGTACTTTGGTACTTGGTACTTTGGTACTTTTTGCCGATGTCTTTAGTTCCAAGGAAAAGGGAGGGGGGAGGAAGAAGATGATATATAATTCTATAAGTATATATATTATTAATTTTATATATATTATAATATATATAAAATCTTATAGCCACTCTTTGTATTTTTGAAAACAGCAAAAAGTACCAAAGTACCAAGTACCAAAGTACCATTTTTGCTGTTTTCCTGTCCAAAACGATTTTCTTGCAAAATTAAGGCAAAAATAGAGGGTTGAAAAAGGCGGATTTTGGCACTTTTATTTGCAGGAGTTATGAATTATTCGTACCTTTGCATTGTCAATAGGAACGATGGATTTTGAGCGCAGGACACCAAAAGTTTGCTTTCAGGCCTGGCAAAATTTACTGCCTGCCCAGAGCGTAAAAAGGAAGTCGAGAATGGAGATAAAGAGAGAACAATAATCAACAAACAGTAATCACTAAAAAATTTTACAACTATGGCAATGAACGTGAAAGTAGTAGATAAGCTACTGAAAGTAGCCGCTCTCACAGTCTTCCTTTGACATTCGTCGAGAGTACCTCTGACCTTCGTTCTTAGGTAGGTTGCATCTCGGAAATGAAAATAAATCTTAATTTATTTTGCATTTCTCTCGATTTGCACTACCTTTGCAGCCGTATTGAAAAGCAAACAAGAAAAAATACAGAATATGATGAAAAAAGGATTTATCAGTTTGGTGGTTTGCCTGATGGCTTGCTGCATGACGGTAAGCGCTCAGGAGGTGCAGAAGAGCGAACTGCAGAAGAGTGCGGAAGCTGCATTGGAAAGAAGTGCGCCCGTGACGTCGCGTCATCAGTATATTCGTGCCTATGAGGACTACTTTAACAAGGGAAAGTTGAAGCAGGGCGTGGAGTGTGCTGCCAAGGCCAGCGAGCTGTATGTGAAGGGGAGCGAGTATCAAGAGGCTTTCGACCTGCTGCGCAGTGTTGATCAGGCCATCGGCGCCAAGAGCATCAGCACGGGCGAGAAAGCTGCTGCCCACTACGAGGTGAGCAAGGTGAGGATGAAGATGTATATGAACATGCACAGGGCCCAGAGCGCGCAGGAGCACCTGAACGTGATGGAGAACTATGCCAAGACATCGGGCGACGAGGACGTGATGAACGACCTGCTGTATAACAAGGCTAACTATTACTACACCTTCGGACAGAACGCCAAGGGTAACGAGGTGTTCAAGGAAATGGCTGCCAAGTTGACGGCTTCGAAGGAGTATGACAAGGTGGACAAGGTGTATCAGACCTTGATAGCTAACGGACGCAGAAGCAACAATGCCAGCATCGTGGCGCAATCGTATAACAACTACATGCTGTGGAAGGACTCAGTGAACGCCATCAAGTCGGCCGACGAGATCAAAGGTCTGAAGAATCAGATAAGCGAGCGCGACGCAACGATAGACGATATGGACGGAACGCTGACCACGCGCATGGCCATTATCTGGGGCTTGGCTATCCTGGCAGGAGCGCTGGCTGCAGCATTGGTAATAGGTGCTGTGGTGCTGCTGAGATATATCCTGCTGACACGCAAACAGCAGAAGACCATCAAGATGGCGAACGACAGCAACGCCCAGAAGGCTAAGTTTATCAGCAACATTTCGGCACAGCTGGAGCCCACACTGCAGAAGCTGGACAAGAAAACGCCCGAGGTGAAGGCGTTGCTGGACTTCTCGAGTCATATAGAAACGCTGTCGAACCTGGAAAACTCGACCGAAGAGGTGGAGATGGAAGAGGTGAGCATCAACAAGTTCTGCGAGGAACTGATGGAGCCCATCCGTGCCAAGGCGAAGAAGGACGTGACGCTGAACGTGAACGCTCCGAAGATGACGCTGACCACGAACAAGGAGCTGGTGGGACACATTCTGACCCATCTGCTGGAGAACGCCACGAACTATGTGAACGACGAGGGTACCATCGTACTGGAATACAAGAAGCGTGGCGCACACTCGCACCAATTCCTGGTATCGAACACGGGAGAACCCATGGCCGAGGAACTGCGTGAAGAGGTGTTCACACCGTTCCGCGAGGTGAGAGACCTGACCGAGGGCGACGGACTGGGACTGCCCATCTGCAGACAAATGGCGCTGAAAATGGGTGGCGACCTGGAAATTGACCCGCAGTTTACCAAGGGCACACGATTCATACTGGAATTGCACTCGTGAAAAATCTTATTATATGTATAGTGGGCGTGCTGCTATTGGCAGCATGCGGACAGAGCTATGAGGAGACCAAAAGGCTGACCCGAGAGCAAAAGCGGGAGGCAGCCCGAAAGGACTCAGCAGCCCTGAAGGTGGCTGTGATGCCTACGATGGACTGTCTGCCCCTGTTTGTGGCTCAGCACTATCACCTGTACGACACCCTGAGAGGGGGCGTGCGCTTGAAATACTACAAGGCACAGATGGACTGCGACACCGCCCTGATGAGGGGTAGGGTGGAAGGTTCGGTGACCGACCTGGTAAGGGCCGCACGAATGGCTAAGCAGGGCACGAAGTTGCGCTATGTGGCTACAACCAACGCTTATTGGCAGCTGATAAGCAACAGAAATTCGCGCGTGAAGCAGGTGAAGCAGTTGGACGACAAGATGATAGCCATGACGCGCTATTCGGTGACGGATATGTTGGCAGATGCGGCCATCGACTCGGCCAAGTTGGACAAGGACCGCGTGTTCAAGGTGCAGGTGAACGATGTGTTTGTGAGGATGCAGATGTTGCAGAACAACATCATGGATGTGCTCTGTCTGACGGAACCGCAAGCTACATGGGCGCGCGCCATGAAGAACCCCGTGGTGATGGACACCAGAGACATGGGGTGGCAGATGGGCGTGATAGCCTTCCGCGAGAAGGAAATGCAGCGACAAGCCAGAGGAAAGCAGCTGGAATTGTTTGTAAAGGCATACAACCAGGCTTGCGACTCGATAAACAAACGCGGGGTGGCGTACTATCGCAACCTCATCAAAGACCGCATGAAGCTGAAAGCTGAATTGGTGGACTCGTTGCCCAAGAACCTGAAATATATTCATGCTCAAGGCCCAAAACAAGCCGACGTGGACAGAGCAGAAAAATGGCTGGAAAAGAATGGGAACAACAGATAAATCGCTGGAACGAATATTTAATCAACTGATAGCCGGCAATGTGGGATTGGCTATTGCAGAGGCGGAGACGTATCTGGCTGCATGGCCTAATCCGCAGACACAGCAGAAACTATTGGACCTGAAAGCAGACTACCTGCTGATGGAAGACCACTGGAGACAGGGCACTAACGACCCGCAGCGCGAGGAGTTGTATCAGAGGCTGTTGCAACGACTCTACGTGCTGGCGGCTAACATCTCTATCTATAAGCACATGAACGGGTCGTCGTATCTGCAGACACTCTACAAGGGTGTAAGGCAGGAGGGCAAACGGTGGTCGATAGCCACCATCAAGGGCGAGATGGAGAACTTTGTGAGCGAGGTGGCTATGCTGAGTCTGGAGCCCGAAAACAAGCGAAAGGAGAAGAGCAAAGAGATATACAAGCAACACCAGCAGGAGATGAACGCCCTCTTCAACTACGTGCTGACCACGCATATATGGACAGAGAACGTGGGGGAGGGGATGCAGGAGATGCTGCTGTCGCCCACCATTGATTCGAACGACCAGCAATTGCTGGTGTCGGCCATCACATTGTCGCTGATGAATAGGTTCGACATTGTGAAATTCCGCACCCTGACGAATGTCTATGCGCAGGCAGTGGACGAGTACGTGAAGCAGCGCGCGCTGGTGGGATGGACGTTGGCCATTGACGACGACTGGATAAGGGTGTATCCCGAGATGCAGGACATCATCAACACGCTGTTGCAGGACGCGAAGGTGGTGGATGAATTGACGGAGTTGCAGATGCAGCTGATATACACCACGGATGTAAGAAACGACACCAAGAAAATCAGGGAGGAAATCATGCCCGACCTGATAAAGAGCAATTCGTTTAAGCTGACGAACGAGGGATTGGTTGAAACAGAGAATGACCCCTTGGAGGACATATTGCACCCCGATGCAGCCGAGGAGCGCATGGAGAAAATGGAGGAATCAATGAAGCGTATGTTGGATATGCAGAAGCAGGGCTCCGACATCTTCTACAGTGGATTTGCACAGATGAAGCGCTCGCCTTTCTTCTACGACATGAGCAACTGGTTTGTGCCGTTCTACATGCAGCATCCGGACATTGCGGAGCATGTAGATAAGTTGGAGGGTTTCCACCTATTGGAGATAGCCATGTTGCGAGGACCTTTCTGCAACAGCGACAAATATTCGTTCCTGATAGCCTTCCAGCAGATGCTGCACCAACTGCCTGAAAACATTGTGCAGATGATGAAACGAGGCGAGCTTTCGCCCAGTGGTATGCAGGAAGTGCCCAAGGAGGAGCGCACAAACCCTGCGTATATCCGCAGAAGCTACTTGATGGATATGTACCGCTTCTTCATGCTGTTTCCCAACAACAAGAGTCTCTACAACCCGTATATGCCCCAAAACAAGGAGGAGCAGTTTGCGGGCTTGTTTATCACCTCGGAACTCTTTCTGCACACGCCGATGGACGAGCGTAAGCCCTCCTTGGTGAAGCTATTGAAGAAACGCAAGTTGGAAAGGGCCTTCGAACAGCTGATGATGTCGATTCCATCCGAGATGCACGACGTTAACTACTACTTGTGGAAAGGCGATTTCGAGCGAGCACTGGAACTGGACCCTGAGAACGAGCGGGCGTTGGCTGGACATGCGCGCAACCGATTTAAGGCCAAGGACTATGAGGGGGCGCTGGAGGCTTATGAGCACTTGTTGCTGAACTATCCCGAGAAGCGGAACTATATGCTGAACAAGGCGGTGTGTCAAGTGAGCATGGAGGATTATGAGGAGGCGCAGAAGGTGTTGTACCAACTGAACTACGAGCATCCTGACGACATGAATGTGGCACACGTGCTGGCTTGGTCGCTGACGAGCGATGGGAAGATGGAGCAGGCAGAGGGCTTGTATCAGCAGCTGATGGCTCAGGAGAACCCCAATCCTGCGGACTATCTGAACTATGGCTATTCGCTATGGTTGCAGGGGCGCATTGACAAGGCTGCTGAACAGCTGAGAAAATATGCAAAGGTGGAAATGGAACAGGGTGCTTCTGCAGAGCTGCCATTGGACGAGGCCTGGCTCCAGATGCGAGGCATCAAGGAGACAGACATCCGCATGATGAAAGCGCTGGTTATGATGGGGTGAAAAAGAAGTCGCTGACCAATTAGAGGAAGGGCTGCAGCAAATGGGCAAACCATCCGCGGAACTTCTGCCAACCCGTGCGGAATTCGTCCCACGTCTCGTCGGTCATCTCGAAACTCTTCTGCTTATCGCGCCAGAACATATCGTCGAGCTCACGGGTGGTGGCTTTGTCGACAATGACGGCATTCTCCTCGAAATCACACTTCAAGCTGCGCGCATCAAGATTGGTGCTGCCAACGGTGCAATAGCGCCCATCAACCATCATAATCTTAGAATGGTGGAAGCCCGGCTTATAGAGCCACACACGGGCACCACGCTTCTGAAGTTTACGAGCCTGATACAAGGCACAATCGGGCGTCAAGGGGATATCACTCTTTGACGACAGCATGATTTCCACCTTCACACCACGACGGATGGCTCGTGTCAAAGCGCGCGTGACCGAAGGAATGAGCGTGAAATAGGGATTGATGATATGAATGGAGTCTTGCGCCTGATTGATGGCATTGATATAGAACGTGCGCATAATCTTGGGCGTGACGTGGGGCTCACGATTGATGATGCCCACCATCTTACGACCTTTGGTATAGGTGGTGTCGGGTTTCAGGTCGGAAAACTTGGTCAGGGTGCCTCCACGGTAGTATTTCATGCCACTGACATTCTGGCCCGTAGTGCGATTCCAGATGCGCATGAAGATGGCCTGCAGTTCGTTGACAGCATCGCCCTCAATGCGACAATGCATATCGCGCCATTCGCCCACCTGCTCCGTACCTTTTATATAATAGTCGGCTACGTTCATGCCTCCCGTATAGGCTATCTGTCCGTCGATAACCACAATCTTACGATGATCGCGCCCAAAGATATGGTTGACCCACGGGAATCGGATGGGGGAGTATTCCACAATATCAATGCTGTCCTTGCGGAGGGCTTCCAGATGATACTTCTTCAGGGGTTGGTTGTTGGAGTCGTTGCCAAAACCATCGAACATGGCGCGCACCTCGACACCCTCCTTGCGCTTCTCGCGCAGGATGTCGAAAAGGAGCGAGGCAATGGAGTCGTTGCGGAAATTGAAATACTCCAAATGGATGCTGCTCTTAGCCTGACGGATGGCTCGGAACATATCGTCGAACTTCTCTTGGCCAGAGAAGAGCAGCACCACACTATTGTCGTCGGTGAAGCGTATGCCATAGTCGCGCAGTTGCTGAAGGATAAGGCTGTCGCTGGGCAGTGAAGAATGGGAAACAAGAGAAGAGGAACGATGGGCGGCGCACGACAGCAGGAGCGTGGCAAGCCCCATCGCTATGGATGCACGAAAACAATTCTTCGCTATTTGCATTTTGCTGGGTGGTTCCGGGCAGGTTGGCGTTTCTACTTGATGGATGACTGTTGTCATACCATGCACGAATAGTGGTCGACAACACCAATCAGCTTTCGCTCCTCGTCGACAACCAGCACGGAGTGAATCTTATGGGTTTGCATGATACGCTGAATCTCGGTAATCTTTGTTTGCGGGCTGACGGTCTTGGGTTCCTTTGTCATGATGTCGCTCACGGTATGGCTGAAGAACTCGGCCTGCCAATGCTCGATGGCCCGACGGATGTCGCCATCGGTGATCAGTCCCACCACGTGTCCGTCCACCTCGGCCACTCCTAACCCCAGCTTACCCTCGCTGACGGTCACGATGGCATGGCCCAGATGGTCTTCAGGCTTGAGCACAGGCAAGTCGGTGGAGCGCATCACGTCGGCAGCCGTCGTCAGGAGCCGCTTGCCCAACTCGCCTCCAGGATGGAATTGTGCAAAGTCCTGTGGCTGGAAGTTGCGTTTCTTGATGAGTGCCACAGCCAGCGCGTCGCCCATCACCATCTGTGCGGTGGCGCTGCTGGTGGGAGCCAGGTTCAGGGGGTCGGCCTCGTGGTTCACGCCGACGTTGAGGTGGCAGACTGCATACTTGGCCAATAGCGATTGGCTGTTGCCGCTCATGGCGATGATGGGGATTTGCATCTGAAGCACCATCGGGATGAAGCGCAGCAGCTCGTCAGTCTGCCCCGAGTTGGAGATGGCCAGTACCACGTCGTCGCGAGTCATCACGCCGAGGTCGCCATGAAACACGTCGAGGGGATTGATGAAGAACGATGGTGTGCCTGTCGACGACAAGGTGGCCGCAATCTTGGCCCCCACGTGGCCACTCTTCCCCACCCCAGTGACGATGACTTTGCCGTGACAACGATACATCAGTTCCACGGCTCGGTCGAACTGCTCGTCGATGGATGGAATAAGACCCAACAAGGCCTCGGCCTCGTCGTGAATGCATTTGATTCCGTATTCTCGGATGGTCATGATGATGCGATAAGTTGCTTGATGATACCCTCCAGCCTTTCCAGTTCGAGCATGTTGGCAGCATCGCTGAGTCCTTGGTCGGGATGCGGGTGTACTTCGAAGAAATAGCCTGTGGCTCCAAAGGCTTTGGCCGCCAACGCCATTGATGGCACGAAACGTCGGTCGCCGCCCGTCTTTCCATCTTTGGCATCGGGACGTTGCCCGCTGTGTGTGCAGTCCATGATGACCGTCGGAACGATGTCGAGCATGTCGCTGATGTTGCGGAAGTCGACCACCAGGTTGCCATAGCCCATCATGTTGCCCCGCTCGGTGAGCCACACGTCGGTGGCCCCAGCATCGCGTGCCTTCTCCACAGGGTAGCGCATGTCGCGCCCGCTGAGGAACTGCGCCTTCTTGATGTTCACGGTTTTGCCCGTCTGGGCAGCGGCCACCAGGAGGTCGGTCTGTCTGCAGAGGAAGGCCGGAATCTGGAGCACGTCGCACACCTGCCCCACCGGCTGGGCTTGGTAGGTCTCGTGGATGTCGGTGAGCAGACGCAGTCCATAGCGGCTCTTCACGTCGGCCAGCATCTGTAGCCCTTTCTCCATTCCAGGACCACGGAAGGAGTGAATCGATGTGCGGTTGGCCTTGTCGAAGGAAGCTTTGAAGATGATGTCGGTGCCCAGCCTACGGTTGATGCCGACAACCGTCTTGGCCACCTCGTCAAGCAGCTCCGCCGACTCGATGACGCAAGGCCCCGCTATGAATATCGGTTTATTCTTCATTTAAACAGATTCTTCCACCATTCCAGCATCCTTCCACTGGGCAATCAGATTTTCTGAGTCTTTTGTGGCCGTCTCCTTGTCGATTTCATATTCTTCGAGCAGCAGTGCGGCCATGTCATCGGCGGTGAAATCCTTGTCGTGAATGTTTTGCCACAGATAGGCAGCACTGTCGTTGAGACTGATGACGCGGCTGAAATCGATGTTTTCAACTCCTTCGGCCACAACAATATACTCGCCGCACACGTTGCGCAGCTTAAATCCTTTCTTTACTTTCATTGTTTATTGCGTTTTTTAAGAAATCCAGGTACATGTGGATGCATGGCGAAGAGCAGATAGCGCCTGATGGGAAACAGACGTGTCCACAGCCATGAGTAGATGCGCCATTTGCGCCCGGTGATATAGTCGGGCTTTGTGCGTCCTTTTCTGATGAATGCCACCGCTCTGGCCCTGATGTCGGCTTCAGTGCAATGCTCGTCCGAGAGGTTGCCGTCGCCCCGCAGCGTCACTTTTCCTTGGTCAATCTTCACGATGCGGTGCAACACGAAGTGTCCGGGAGTTATTTCGGCCAACACGGGTTCTCCCACATGCCAAGGTCCGTTAGGCAATTGCAGCATCGCTTTGTCGCGCCCATCCTCTAAGAAGGGTCGCATGCTGCGCCCACGCAGGTTGATGGTGGCGGTCTTCTCAGGATGCTCCTTCAGCTGCTCCAGCACGACTGGCAGGAACACCTCGTTCTGCACTTGTAGTACTCTCATTATGCCTTGGTCAGTGTTTGGTGCGAGAGCCGCGCGGCTTCTTCATCGGGTCTGCAATAGAGGGTGTAGATGGGTGTGGTCTCTATGACACGTGTGACGGTGTTGCACAAGTTGTCATAGATAATGGTGTCCCACTTCATGCTGGAGCATGCTGGCAGCAGCGATGCGAAGGCCTGTACGGGCTTCAGTCGCTCGATGCTGTTCTCAGGTGCACGCTCTATGCGTGTGACAGCTCCCAGACGTGCCCTTCGATTGCGATAGCAGGGTGTCTTGCCACTCCAAGGCGAGCCATAGATGAAGGGGGAGCCGTCGATGATGCGGATGATGGGGTTGTCGTCGTTAAGCAGCTGTGAGCCCTCAATGTATTTCATCCACAGCGATGTGTGGGTGCTCTTTCCCGTGCCGCTGCTGGCGATGAAAGGATAGGCAGCACCCTCATACTCGATGGCCGAAGCGTGTACCAGCAAGGTGTCGTGATAGGAGCTGGCAAAGGCATAGACGAGCATCAACGCATTGTTGAGTCCGAAGGTGCGCAAGCTCCAGTCACCTGTCAGCGCACATTGGCACTCTGTGAAGTCCTTTCGGGCGATAAGCAGACAGCAGTCGTTGCCACAGATGTCGCGGATGATGTATTGGTAGCCTCCATCGGGGAGCATATACACCAAGGTGTCGCCATTGCCAGTGTCGAACTTGCGCAGCAGCTTCCGCTGGGGAGCAGGGCGCAAGGTGTCGTCGATGAGCAGGTGGAAAAGCAGGGGTTGCGACAGGTCGTCGCCAGTGAGCTCGAAGCCAACAAACGAAGGCAGCAGCGACATGGAGTTGACCTCCTCGCTGCTGAAGCTGAGGCACACGTGATGGCCCCCAATGCTGAAGTGGTGACTACTCATTGGGCACCTCCTCCTCGATGATGGATTGCACGGTGTAGAACTTGAATTGCTGAGGTGTCAGATGCCGCACGTCGTAGTGTGCCTTTCCGTCTTTCGCCTTGGTGTAGAGCCGAATCATCTTCTGGTATTTCTTCTCCAGCTTCTCCTTTTTCATCGCATAGAACACCATGCAGGTGCGATGGTTCATCTGCTCGCGCTGGCTGAGATAGTCGCGCAACTGATAGGAATAGGCTTGACGGTCTTGCAGGAATTTGCTCTTGGTGTCAATCCATGCGCTGTCTATTTGTTGAATAGACGTGAAATGCACGATGGTATCGGTAAACGACGCTGCCACGCCAAACATATACAACTTTGGCACAGGCTGCTTGCGTGCACTGACGCTGCCGCACAGCATGGTGAAGGCCATGATAAGCATCAGTGCGGCCAGTGTGTGTTTTCTCATTGTCCCAAATATCCTTTTAATATTTTGTTCTTGCTGTTGCGCAGATGGCGCAGGGCTTTTTCCTTTATCTGCCTCACGCGTTCACGCGTCAGACCATATTTGTTTCCAATCTCGTCGAGTGTCATCTCAGGCTCGCCAATGCCGAAGAATGCCCTCACCACGTTGCGCTCGCGCTCGGTCAGGATTTTCAATGCCTGCTCAATCTCGGCTTTCAGCGACTCGTTCACCAGCCCCACGTCAGCCATCGAGGCATCGGTGTTCACCAGTATGTCGAGCAGCGAGCCGTCGTCGTCCGACCCAAGCGGAGCATCCATCGACACATGGCGGGCGTTGGCGCTCATGGCCTCGTCGATTTTCTCCAGTGGCAAGTCAACGTGCTCTTGCAGCTCCTGTGCCGATGGCCTGCGCTCGTGCTCTTGCTCAAACCGGTTCATCGCCCTAGTGATTTTGCTCACCGACCCCACCTGGTTCACAGGCAGCCTCACAATGCGGCTTTGGTCGGTGATGGCTTGCAGGATGCTCTGGCGAATCCACCACACGGCGTAGGAGATGAACTTGAAGCCACGGGTTTCGTCGAATTTCTCCGCGGCCTTGATCAGGCCCAGGTTCCCCTCGTTGATGAGGTCCGGAAGACTCAGTCCCTGGTTCTGGTACTGCTTGGCGACGGACACCACGAAACGCAGATTCGCGCGGGTGAGTTTCTCCAGGGCTTCCTGGTCTCCTTTGCGGATGCGCTGCGCCAGTTCCACTTCTTCATCGGGGGTAACCAGCTCTTCGCGGCCGATTTCCTGCAGGTACTTGTCCAGCGACGCGCTCTCGCGGTTGGTGATGGACTTGGTGATTTTTAATTGCCTCATTGCGTAAACGGTTTTTCTACTTTACTTGCCGAAGCCGAAGTAGAAAGTGCGTCCGTTTGCATCGATACCTTCTATATAGATACCACGCGAAGCCTTCTTTGCCTTGGCAACGACATCTTCGGGTTTCGAAACGGGTTCGTCGTTCACATAGACGATGATGCTGCCCGCCTGGGCGCCTGCATCGGCCATCTTGCCGGCCGCAAGGGAGACAATCTCCACCCCGCTCTTCAAGCCTTTCGCCTTCAGCACTTCCGGCGACGCCGCCTTGAGGCGGGCTCCGTAGAAAGCCACAGTGCCTTCCGCATCCTTGGTTCCATTCGCCTGCTCGGCGGCCTGGAAGGTTACTTCGGCCTGCGACTCCTTACCGTCGCGGATGTATGTGAGCGTGGCTTTGTCGCCGGGATGATAGCTTCCTACCTTTGCCTGGACGGAAGAGGCGTCCGTAATCTTCTGGCCGTCGATGGCCACGATGACGTCGTTCTTCTTCAGGCCGGCTTTGTCTGCGGCACTCCCCTTCAAAACCTCGTTAATATATACGCCCGAGACGGAGGAAAGTTTCATTTCGTCGGCAAACTTTTTATCCACACTGCCCATCGTGATGCCCAGCATCGCGCGTTTCACGCTGCCGAAGTCGATCAGATCCTCGGCGATGCGCTTGACGATATTCACGGGAACGGCGAAGGAATAACCGGTATAGGCGCCGGTCTGCGAGATGATGGCGGTATTGATGCCCACCAGTTCGCCCTTCTTGTTCACCAGGGCGCCGCCGGAATTGCCGGGATTCACGGCCGCATCCGTCTGGATGAAGGACTCGATCTTGAACTCACCGGTGTAGTTGGGCATCGAGCGGCCTTTCGCGCTCACGATGCCGGCGGTGATGGTGCTGCGCAGCTGTTCTCCCAGGGGTGAGCCGATGGCAAGCACCCACTCGCCCAGGCGCAGGGCGTCGCTGTCGCCCATCGGGAGGGTGGGTAGCCCCTCGGCCTCCACTTTCAGGATGGCGACGTCGGTGACGGGATCCGTGCCCACGACGGTGGCCTCGTACTGCTGGTTGTTATTCAGGGTGACCTGAATGCTGGTGGCGCCCGCCACTACGTGGTTGTTCGTCACGATGTAGCCGTCCGGGCGGATGATCACGCCGCTGCCGCTCCCCTTCTGCTCCCGGGACTGGGGCTGGCCGTATTCCTCGCCGAAGAAAAAGCGGAAGAATGGATCGTTGAGCTGGTACTGCTGCCGCACCGTCACTTCCACGTAAACCACGGCCTCCACGGCCGATTCTGCCGCATAGGTAAAGTCCGGATAATCGCTGTCTGCCAAATTGACAGTGCGGGTTTCAATCACGTTTCCGGCGGTATCCGTCACGATGGGTGCGGGCTGGGTAACTTTCACCACGGCAAACGCCGTAAGGCCTCCTGCCAGAACAGAAAGCAACACGGTCAAAAATCCTCTTTTCATAGTATCGTAAGTTTTAAAATTTTCCGCAGGGATAAATTTCAAAACTTATGCCAAGAAGGGCTAGAACAGACGTCCGTTGAACTTGCCGGCGAGGCCTTTGAGTTCCTCTTCCGTGGCGGGGCGGTCCAGGGCCTTTTTGCGCTCTTCCTGGAACTGGGCCTTGAGGCGGGCGAACTGACGCTTGGTGTCCAGGGTGAACTCCCCGTTTTCAATCCAGGTATAATAGGAAGGATCGCTTTCCCACACCTCCCGGGCTGTACGGCCCTTGTGTTTGCCGAAACTCACGCAGGGTTCGCCGTCGTCGTTCAGGATGAGGCGGCCGGCGAAGTCCACCGTACGGGGACGGCCGCCGATCTTGGAGAGGGCGTCCACATCGTTCTTCAGCACTTCCTGCTGGTATTCCGTGGGCTCCTTGTAGCGATCCAGCTGGGATTTCAGCACTTCCAGGGTGGCGAGGGTATCGGCCTCCGCCGTATGGGCGTTCTCGAAATCGGAGCCGCCGCAGTAGAAACGGTAGGCGGCCCGCAGATTCCGGGGTTCGAAGTGGTGGTAGATGTTCTGCACGTCCACCATCTTGCACTGGTGAAGGTCCACGGTCTCAATCTGTCCGAGCAATTCCTTCGCCTTTTCTTTTTTCTCCTGCGAAACAGTCTTTTCGCCGATGCGTTTTTTGCAGTAGGCTCTGACTCTTTCGATTTCTTCGGACAACAGCGGAAGGTCGAATTTGGCGGAGTTGAAACCGGCAAGGTCGCTGCCACGCAGCCAGTCAAGTACCTCGGGAAGGACTTCGATCAGAAGAGGACAGTCTTTCAGGTCTTCGTCGTGTACGCCGTTGACCTTGGAGGCTTCTTCGTTGATATGGATCTGGCAGCCTTTCTCGTAGTCCCAGGGCTTGATTTTCCAGGTCTTGACCTTTACGCTATGGTCGGGGAAAGCCTTGACAAAGCTGAGTTCGATAATACCGTCGGATGCAATGCTGAGCCCGGTGCTCTCTATGTCAAAGAAGAGCAGGGGCCTTTCAAGATTCAGTTCCATAAAAAACTATTGGACCATTATAGGCATCAGGATACCGCAGATCTTCTCGCTTTCGGCCTCTTCC
>JAEEGK010017241.1_pt1 | contig 15770 bp, 11 predicted proteins | sample 8958771 | NCBI WGS metagenome assembly JAEEGK01 (sample SAMN16246547, study PRJNA631951) | gut metagenome | biome: gut microbiome; feature: rumen; material: SC-attached | host: Bos | place: Iran: Karaj | collected 2018-10
GTGCAAGTTATGTCGGAGACACAGAACAAAAAGCCGCAGATAAATAGTGCTGCTGCAAAATATGCTGAAAACTGGTTACCTGTTAATAGTATTCAAAATGGAGAAATAGTTTTAGATAATGGTTATCGTGTTACTGGTGTTAAAGTAAGACCTAGAAACATATTTATATTAGACTATGATTCTCAAAGTAATGCTATAATTAACTTGAGAAATTTCTATAACACTCTAGATTATCCATTTTGGTTAATTGTAAGTGATAGACCTGTTGATATTAATATATTTTTAGCTCAATTAAAATTACTATATAATCAAGTACAATATCCTTCAATTAGAAAACTAGTAAGAGAGGATATAGATAAAGCCAATTTATTTATGGGTAAAGAAATTGGTGTAACTGATACAGAATACTTTATATTATTTAAAGATAAAAGTGATGAACAAATAAATAAAAGAATAAGAAACTTAATTCAATATTTAGCAGGCGCAGGATTAACTGCAACTCAAGTTTCTAATGATGATTTAAGAATGATTTTAGATAACTTCTTAAATGGTGGTCAAACCACTAAGTTTGGGACGGTGATGAGTTAATGGATATTAAAAGTCAAATTGCTCCTAAAGGTTTAGAATTTAAACCAGCTGAATTTATAATTAGTGATAAAAAAGCTGTTATTTTAACTGCTGTATCTTATCCTAAATTTATATATCCAGGTTTCTTATCATCACTTACAAGTATGTCTGGTATCAAAATGGTAATTAAACATATACCATTACCATTTAGTGTTATTCAAAAAATGATTAATAGAGAAGTAGCTGATTTAAAACAACGTTATCAAGAAGAAAATGATAAAACAATGCAAGAAAGAATTAGACAAGACTATGAATCATTAGAATACTTTGTTCAAATGTTAGCAAGCAGTCAATCTAAGATTTATGACTTTCAAATGCATATTATGATAACTGCTGATACAGAAGATGAATTAACAGCTAAAAAATTACAAGTTAAAAATTACTTAGAGGCTATGGAAATTAAAACTGTACCTTTAAGATTTGAACAAGAAAAGGTTTTAAAATCAATTTTACCTATATATCCTAAACAAGATATAGAAGATAGAATTGGTACACCTATACCTGCTCCAACTATAGCAGCAATGTATCCATTCATTTTTGATAGTATCAAAGATCCTGGATTATCTTGCTTACTTGGTGTAGATTTCTCAGGTGGTGTAATCTTATTTAATCAATTCTTATATCAAATTAAAAAAGAAAATAATAGAAATAATGCCAACGTAATTATATTAGGTACATCTGGTTCTGGTAAATCAACTGCTGCTAAGATGTTACTTAGAACTAATATAAGAAACGATAACCAATTAGTTGTTATTGACCCTGAAGGTGAGTTAGAGGGTATGGCAAAATTATATGATGGTGACTTTATTGACTTAGGTAAAGGTGGAGAATATGGTATGATAAATCCACTTGAAGTCATAATGGACGCTGATAGTGAAGAAATTGAACAAGGTTTAGGTTATACAGTATTAACTAGAACACTTCAAACATTACGTGCGTTTATTAAATACTATGATCCATCTATGGAAGATGATGTAGTAAATATGTTTAGTGAAGTTGTTCAAGAAACATATAGAAGATTTGGTATAGATTTCAATAGTGATTTTACTAAATTTACATCAGCTGATTATCCTACTATGAAAGATGTATATGCAACTATTCGTGGTAGAATTATTTCTATGACAGAGAAAACTCAAGAAAGAGATGTCTTAGAAAAACTAGAAATTAAAGTAAGACCATTAGTAAAAGAATTAAAATATTATTTCGATGGTCATACTACTATAAGTTCAAATTCTAAATTTATTATATTTAATATAAGAGAATTAATGAATTCTGATTCTAATGTTAGAAATGCATTATTCTTCAATATATTAAAATATGCGTGGGGATTAACATTAGATCCTTCACAAAATACTGTATTAATGGTTGATGAAGCACACGTATTAATGGGTTCTAATAACACATTAGGTGCTGACTTCTTAGCGCAAGTACAAAGACGTGCTAGAAAGTATAATACAGGTACTATAATTATTACTCAACAACCTACAGATTTCTCTGATCAAGCTGTTATTACTCAAGGTAAAGCAATATTCGATAATGCTGCTTATTACTTAGTAATGGGATTAAAGAAACAAGCTGTTGAAGATTTAGCTAAATTAATTGATTTAAATGATAATGAAAAAGAAAGTATCAAACGTTATAATCAAGGTGAAGCATTATTCGTATGTGGTAACCGTAGAATGAGAATTAATATCGTTGTAACAGAACAAGAATTAGATTCATTTGGTTCTGGAGGCGGATTATAATATAGTAAGGTGGTGGTACTATGAATTATGATGATAACAGTGGTAATAGTACCACACAAAATGCATATGAAAGAGGAATAGAAGCAGCAAAAACTAAGATGGCTAGTGCTGGCGCATCTAAAGTAGGAAACGCTGCTTCTAAAGCCTTAACTGCATCTGGACATCCTGTTTTAGGTAAGGGTGCTCAAATGTTAGGTAATGGTATTGCTAAACAAAATGGTGCTAGACAAGGTGCTGCATCAGGTGAAGAACAAGGTGCAGAACAACAAAATGAAATGATGAATAAAGCAATAGAAAAGGGAGCAAGCACAGCTGCTCAAGCTGCAGGTGTTCCTGCTCCTTTGGCTAATGCACTAGGAAAAGGTGCTTCAAGTCTTACTAATAGTTTAGGTGATATCTCTGAGAAAGCTAGTGATGTACAAAAAACTATCAAGACTGCAAAACTTATATGGAAATTGATGCCTTTTATAGGTGGATTTATTTTTATAATATTTGTAGCTGGTTTAATTGCTACAGCAATAAATGGTGTAGATCAAGTCGTTGATAAAGTAATTAATTTTGGTCAAAGTACTAGTAATTTCTTAACTTTTAATGGTTTTGATACATATAGTAAAGAAATTAAAGATAGAATTGATCAAGCTGCTGGTGATTGCTCTACATGTTTATTTGGAAGTAACCTTAATAATAATTCTGGTTTAGATAAAGGAATGATATATGCCACTATTGATAATGGTGTTATCGTTGGACCAGATGTATATGATGAAGATGGTGAAGATAGTAATATTGATGGTGAAGAGTTATCAAAAGATGATTTTTCAGATGGTTCATCATATGTTATATTGGATAAATTAAATTCAAGTGCTTTTTATGGAATGAAACTTGTTTTGTTAGGTCATTCATATGAACCAGGTGGCATGTTATATGCGATAATGGGTGAAGAAATTAACGTTTCATGTGTTAATCCAGAAGATGTATCTGCTTCTGATAACGCTAAGGCATTAGGCAAATACTTATATAATGGTGCTTTAACTGGTATGGATATTATGTTAGGTAAGCCTAAAGTTTGGTGGGAAAATGTTGCAGGTAATCTTCAACATACTGTGGAATACGCATCACAAGATTCAAATTACTTGGTATCATCAGCTAGACAGTTTGTATTCGCGAACTTTGATGAAAATGTATCTTCTGCTGTTATAGAAGATATGAATAATATGTTTTCTTCAATAGAAGCATGTTCTAGTCAATATGTTTATAACGCGGATGGAACTATTAAAAAAGATAAAAGTGGTAAAAATGTTACAAAGAAAGCAAAATTAGAAACACAAAAGATAAATGATTATAAACAATACTATAATTATATTGCTAAGGTATATACTCCTACTATGTATGATAGTATATGGGGTGGTTTAACTCGTGATGAAAGAATTAGATTAGCAAGAGATGTATGGGATGATATAGTAGCTGCACGTAATGACTATTATGGTTTTGAAGGTGATGGTAGTTTCTTATCATATCAATTTGATGAGAATGGTACATTAATAGCTACAGTTACTGGAACTAATGGTATGACTGGTGGCTATATGAGTAATATCCCAGTTGGTACAGCTGGTACTAATTGGCATCAAAATAGAAGCCCATGGAGTAGTTATTTGTTAGGTTCATCTACATGCGTTACTTCAAAGGGTTATCCTTGTAATATGGGTAGTATAGGTTGTTATATTACATCAATTTCAATACTTATGGCTAATTCTGGTACACAGATTAATTCTACTACATTTGATCCAGGTGTATTAGCACGAGTATTAAAAGAAAATGGTGCGGTTAATTCTTCTGGTTCTACTACTAGATTTAGTTGGGCTAATCTAGCACCTAACTTTAATTATGTTAAGAATGCATATACATCTGGTTTAGTACCACCTCAAATTATGCAATTCTTAAATGAAGGATTAGAAGTAATGGTACATGTTGATGGTCACCACTGGGTTGCAGTTGTTGGTGTACAAGATGGTCATGTTATGATTGCTGACCCTTGGGATTATGGTCAAACTGGTGCGGTTAGACTTGATGCATGGAAATATAAAAATGTAGATATAGTATCTGGCTTTAGAGCGTCAGATAAACATTAATAGATAGGAGGTATATGTAATGAAGAAACCTGTAATTATTATTGTAAGTATAATGGCTATTTATATATTTGTAATGTTATTTATCTTTACTATATTGCCAGGTATTATGTATACTACTATTGTGTTAGAAGATAATGTTAGATGGCGTTATAGTAAAGATGGCTGGAAAAATTATGATCCGAAAGCTGAATTAAATGGTTATAAAATATATAATCCTAATAATGGCGATTATGTAGGAAAATATGATATTCAATATACTAATAAAGGTTGGTTTGTTAAAGTTAATCGAGAATTTAAATTATATGATAAATCTATGCTTGCAGTTAAATCTAATAAATTCAAGGTTTATAATTTTGAAATTGAAACTTTGACAGATAATACTATAATTACTAGCATATTAAATAAAGCATCATTGAAAGCAACTGATGGTGCGACAGTAGGTAATCAGATACAGATTGACCTTGACAATGATGGTTCAAGTGAGATAATATATGGGATAACTAATATGGATGAGATGGGTAACGTTAGATTCTATGTTATGGCTATTTATATAGATGGTGGATATAAAATTATTAAGAAAGTAACTGGTGATAATGTTCCATCGATATATGTTTATTCTATAGTAGATTTTGATAGAGATTCTAATTTAGAGTTAATTGTTAAAGAATCTTATTTCTCAATGTCTGGATGTGATTATTCATTATATTCATTAGTAGATGGTGAATATAAATTGATGATTAGTACAGGAGGTAGTTTATGAAATTAAAACTTGTTGCAGATTCAAAAAAATGGACTATATTTATAATATTTTGTATAGTTTTACTATATTTTGTAGCGATAGCTGTATTAAATTTATATTATTTTTCACATTATGGTATAGCTTATGGATTTAATCCAATTGAGGCGTTTACTCCACAATTTATATTACCTACATTAGTTGGTTTTATAGTTATATTAGCAGCAGTTTTTATAAGTGTATCTTCTTATTTCTTTGAAAGAGATACTGGTATTGGTATTAGTACTGCTCCTAAGAAAGAAAAAGGTTATTCTAGATGGGAACCTGAAAAAGAATTTAAAAAACAATTATCACCTGTATATCCTGGTCAAGAAACTGTAGAAAAAGCAGGTATTCCATTAATTAATAATGGTAAAACTATTTGGGTTGATAGTGGTGAATATCATAACTTAATTATAGGTTCTACTGGTTCAGGTAAAACTGAAATAGTAGTTCAGCCAATGGTTAAAATATTAGCTAAAAAAGGTGAATCAATGATTATCACCGATCCAAAAGGTGAAATCTATGAAAAAAATGCTGTTGAATTAAAAGAAAAGGGTTACAATGTTGTATTATTAAACTTCCGTAATCCTCAAAATGGTAATTCTTGGAATCCATTAACATTACCATATGAATTATATAAAACTGGTAATAAAGATAAAGCAACTGAGTTATTAGATGACTTAGCGATGAATATTCTTTATGATGAAAACGCACAGAACCAAGACCCATTCTGGGAAAAGACATCTGCCGATTATTTTACAGGTTTAAGTTTAGGTTTATTTGAAGACGCTAAAGAGTCAGAAGTTAATATCAATAGTATTAACTTAATGACTACAGTAGGTGAAGATAAAGTAGGTCCATCTACTTATATTAAAGAATACTTTAATTTAAAAGGACCTGAAAGTATTGCTTATATGAATGCTTCATCAACTATTAATGCACCAAATGAAACTAAACAAAGTATTTTATCAGTATTTAAACAAAAGATTAAATTATTCTCTTCTAAAGAGAATTTATCAGAGATGTTATCAAAGAGTGACTTTGATATGAAGGATATTGGTAGAAAGAAAACTGCCGTATTCTTAGTAATTCATGATGAAAAGAAAACATACCATTCACTTGCAACTATATTCTTAAAACAATGTTATGAAGTTTTAATCGATGTAGCGCAAGAAAATGGTGGTAAGTTACCATATAAAACTAATTTTATCCTAGATGAGTTTGCAAATATGCCTCCATTAAAAGATGTTACAACAATGGTTACTGCTGCTCGTTCAAGAAAGATTAGATTTACATTTATTATCCAAAACTTTGCTCAATTATCTCAAGTATATGGTAAGGAAAATGGAGATACTATTAAGGGTAACTGTGGTAATATTATTTACTTAATCAGTAGTGAAATGGCCGCGTTGGAAGAAATCAGTAAGATGTGTGGTGAAGTTAAATCTAAAGAGAAAGATAAAACTGCATCTACACCATTAGTTACTGTATCTGACTTACAAAGATTACCTATGGGTACAATAATTATACTTAGAACACGTACAATGCCATTTAAGACTAAGATGATGTATAACTGGCAAATGGAAAAAGAACATTTATGGGGTAAAGAATATCCTAAAGCTGATTATCCACAAAGAACAAAAGATCCAGTTGATTTATTTGATTTAAAATCATTTATTGATGCGAAACGTGATGAAAAGATTAATAATATGTTAGCAGGTATCGCGAATAAGACTGGTTCTGCTGGTAGTACAAGTGCTCCTGGTGCTTCAGGTGGTGCTAAACCAAATATGGATATTAATGAGTTCTTTAAGAAGATTGATCAAAGATTAGCTGAACAAGGTAAACCTCCACTTCCAAGAAGGGAGAGTAAACCTTCTATTATGGATGGTATGCCTAAAACTGAAGATAAACCAAAAGAAGAGACTAAACCAGTTTCTGGTGGCTTAACTGATGAAGAAAGAAATTCAATTAGGGCTACTGTTAGGGAAGCTATGAAGAAGGAAAATCTTATTCCTAAGAAAGAATCTAAAGCTGATACTGCTAAATTAGAAGAGGCTAAGAAATTAGAAGAAATTAAAAAGGCAGAGGAACAAAAAGCTTTAGAGGAAGCTAAGAAGGCAGAAGAACAACGAGCTTTAGAAGAAGCTAAGAAAGCGGAAGAGGCTAAGAAGGCAGAAGAAGCTAAGAAAGCTTTAGAAGAAGCAAAAGCAGAAGAAGCAAGAAAAGCGTTAGAGGCTAAGAAAGAAGAAGAATTAAGAAAACTTAAAGAAGAAGCCGATAAACGTATTGCGAAAGAAAAAGAAGAAGCTGAGAAATTAGCTAAGTTAGAACAAGAAAAATTAAAACGTGAAGCTGAAGAAAGAGAAATGCTTGCTAAAATAGAAGAAGCAAAAGCTAAAGAGCAAGCTAAGATTGATGCTGAAACTAGAAGAATTGAAGAGATAAGAAAAGAAAGAGAAGCTAAGGAAGCTGAATTAAAAGCATTTGATGAAAGAAGAAAGGCTCAAGAAGAAGAACTTAAAAAAGCTATTGAATCTAATCCTGAACCTGTAACTAAAGATACTTATGAAGTATCTGAAGAAGCTAAACATCAAATTACTGAAGATGAGTTCTTTGATGATTTCTTCAATGATGATTATTATTAATAAAAAAACATATACAAATGTATATGTTTTTTAATGTAATACAATAATCAATGCATAATATGATATAAATATCAATAGCATTATAGCGCCTTCTAATCTTGATAATCTTCCTTTTGTTTTTGCGAATATATAAAGTAATGAAGCTGTTACTAAGAATGCAGCTATATCTAACATACTAAATCCAGATGCTTCAATTGTACCAAATATCGCGACTGGTAAACCTAATACTAAGCAAATATTAAATATATTACTACCAATTAAATTACCTAGTAATAAATCTTGTTCACCTTTGATAGATGAAGTAATTGATGTTACTAATTCGGGTAATGATGTACCTAACGCGATTACTGTCAATGCTATTACTCTATCACTAATACTTAATGCTTTTGCTATATATATTGAACTTTCTACTACTAAATTACTACCATATATTAATGATCCTAAACCAACTAATACAAATAGTAATGATCTAGGTATTTTATATGGTGCCTTTTCATGAAATATAGTTGATGTTTTTGCTACTGATATAAGATAGTATACAAATATAGAGAAGAATATAATTATTACTAATGCATCACTTCTAGTTATTTGGTTTATAACTTCACCATCTAATGTTATATCTAGTATTACTATTACTAGTAACATTGAAAGTAGTAAGTGAAGTGGTAATTCTTTTTTAATAGTATTACTTTTCATTGTGATTGGTCTTATTACACATGATACACCTAGTATCAATAATATATTAATTATTGAACTACCAATAACGTTACCTAGTACTAAGTCATCACTACCACTTATTCTTGATGAAATACTTACTGCAAGTTCGGGGGCAGATGTACCAAATGCGACTATTGTTAAACCAATTAACATTTTAGGTATTTTTAGGTTTAACGCGATACTTGATGCACCATCTACTAATAAATCTGCACCTTTAATTAACAGCACAAATCCAACAATTAATACAAATAATTTCCATATCATATAATCACCTATATTTTATTTTACCATAATTATTATATTTTATGAACTAGGTAAATATTATTAAAAATATTATTTAAATGCATATAATAAAATAGGTGAATTTATGATAAATCAGATTACTGTTAATGATTTAAAAAGATTAGGTAAGATTAATTTAATAGATATTAGAAATATAGAAAAGTATAATGATAATCATATACCAGGTTCTATCAACATTCCTAAAATATTACTAGTTAAAAATTATTATAAATATTTGGATAGAAATAAATTATATTATATATATTGTCAAAGAGGAGAACAAAGTATAAGAGTATGTAGATTATTAAATAGTTTGGGTTATAAAACTATCAATGTAATTGGTGGATATGAAAGTTGGATATTAAACGAAAAATAGTTCGCTTTTAAGTTATATTATGATATAATGAATATAGGTGATAATATGGAATATGTAATTATAGGATTATTAGTTGTTATATTAATTATTACTATTATTAGTATGATGAAGGGTATTAATGAAGCTAATATAACTGAAAGAATTAGTAAAGTAGAAACTGATTTAATAAAAGAATTAGGTGAGTTTAAATCTGATATTACTAAAAGTAATCAAGATAATTTTAATTATTTATCTGATAAGATGGATCAAAGACTTAGAATGATTAATGATAAAGTAAATGAAAGATTAGATGAAAACTTTGAAAAAACTAATAAAACATTTACTAATGTATTAGAAAGATTATCTAAGATTGATGAGGCTCAAAAGAAAATTGATACTTTATCTGGTGATATTATTTCATTACAAAATGTATTAACTGATAAGAAAAGTCGTGGTACATTTGGTGAAGTTAATTTATATCATATAATGACTAATGTATTTGGTGAAAATAGTAAGATATTTAAAATGCAATATCCATTTGATAATAACACTACTGTTGACTGTGCGTTATTCGCACCAGAACCATTAGGTACTATTGGTATAGATTCTAAATTCCCATTAGAAAATTATGAAAGAATGATTAATAAAGATAATTCAGCTGAAGTAAGAAAAGAAGCAGCTAAAGCATTTAAATCAGATGTTAAAAAACATATTGATGCTATATCAAGTAAATATATTATTCCTAATGTAACTAGTGATCAAGCTATTATGTTTTTACCAGCTGAAGCTATATTTGCTGAAATAAATGCATATCATACTGATTTAATTGAATATGCATACAAAAAAAGAGTATGGATTACTTCTCCAACTACTTTAATATCTACATTAACTACTATTGAAGTAATAGTTAAAAATATGGAAAGAGATAAATACGCAAAAGTTATTCATAAGGAATTAAAATTATTAAATGAAGAGTTCTTAAGATATAAGGAAAGATGGGATAAATTATCTAGTCATATTGATACTGTATCTAATGATGTTAAGGCATTACATACTACTAGTGAGAAGATTGCAAAGAGATTTGATTCTATTAATCAAGTTGAAGTAGATGAATTAGAGTATAAAGATGAGTAAATAAATGACAAATCGTTATATTTATTAATGAAAAACTATATTTTTATAGTTTTTTTATTGTATAATATTATTAGGTGATAATATGCAAGATAAAATAATGGAAATATTAGGTAAGGAAAACACAGCGTATACTGTGGATGAAATTATGGATCTATTAGGTTTATCTTCAGTAGATGATTTAAAAGCATTACTTAAGGATTTAAACGAATTAGAGGATAATTTAAAAATATACAGAACTAAACATGATAAATATATGATGTTTAATAATAGTAATCTTAGAGTAGGTACTATGATTGCGAATAAAAAAGGATTTGGATTTGTAGATATTGAAGGAGATGAAGATGTTTTCATTGCACCTCCTAATATGAATAATGCGATTCATGGTGATAAGGTTATTGTTGAAATTACTTCTAAAAAAGGTATTGATTTAGAAGGTAGAATAGTTAAGATAATGAAACGTGAATTTAAACCAATGGTTGGTGAAATCATTATGATTAAGGATAAACGTTTTGTTAAATTAGATGATGATAAAGTAAAATTAAATATTGAAGTAGATGCTGATAAATCTATGAACGCTATGCCTGGACATAAGGTATTAGTTAAAATATTAAATAAATTAAAAGATAATAATTATAAAGGTCAAGTATTAAGAATATTAGGTCATAAAAATGATCCGGGTGTTGATATTTTATCAATTGTCGCTAAATACGAAATGCCTGATACTTTTAGTGATGATGTATTAAAAGAATTAGATCATATACCTGATAGTGTTTCTCCAAAAGAAATGGAAGGTAGAAGAGATTTAAGAGATGAAATGATATTTACTATTGATGGTGATGATACTAAAGATATAGATGATGCTATTTCATTAAAAAAATTAAAAGATGGTAAATATGAATTAGGTGTACATATTGCTGATGTTAGTTATTATGTTAAACCTGGAATGCATTTGGATAATGAAGCATATGATAGAGGTACATCTGTTTATTTAGCAGATAGGGTTATTCCTATGTTACCTCATAAATTATCTAATGGTATTTGTTCCCTTAATCCTGATGTTGATAGACTTGCTATATCATGCGTTATGATAGTTAATAATAAAGGTAAAGTAGAAGATTACGAGATCTTTGAAAGTGTTATTAGATCTAGAATACAAATGACTTATAAGAAAGTTAATAGTATTTTAAATGATAAGGGTATTCCAGAAGGATATGAACCTTATGCGGATAAATTAAAAGAGATGTGGGAACTTGCTACTATAATTAGAAAAGCTAAGGATGAACGTGGATATATAGATTTCCAAATTGATGAATCTAAAATTATAGTAGATGAAAATGGTAAAGCTATTGATATTAAACTAAGAGATCGTGATAAAGGTGAAAATATGATTGAAGATTTCATGGTTATCGCGAATGAAACAGTAGCTAGTCATATATTCTATATGGATTTACCATTTATATATCGTGTTCATGGGGCACCTTCTGAAGAAAAAATTGAAAATTTCTTAAAATTTATTCATATATTAGGTTATACTGTTGAAGGTAAAGTTAAAAATATTACTCCTAAAGCAATGCAAAAGATATTGGATGGTTTGAAGGATAAAAAAGAATATTCAATTTTATCAAGTTTACTTTTAAGAAGTATGCAAAAAGCAGTATATGATCCGGTTAATATTGGACACTTTGGTTTAGCTAGTCAATGTTATACACATTTTACTTCACCAATTAGACGTTATCCAGATACAACTGTTCATAGATTACTTAGAACATATTTATTTAAACATGATTTATCTAGAGATACTATTGATTATTATAAAGATCATTTAATCGTATTAGGTGAACATACATCATATCGTGAAAGATGTGCGATTGAGTGTGAACGTGAAGTAGATGATATGAAGAAAGCTGAATATATGGAAGATCATATTGGTGAAGTATTTGAAGGTATGGTTTCCACAGTAACAAGTTTTGGTATGTTTGTTGAATTACCTAACTTAATTGAAGGATTAGTTAAATTAGATTCATTTACTAATGAACATTACTTCTTTGATGAAAACTTATTCGCGATTAGAAGTGAAAATGATAAACGTGGTTACCGTTTAGGTGATGTTATTAAGGTAAAAGTAGTTGGTGCTTCTAAAGAACTTAGAACAATAGATTTTGAGGTATATAAAGAAGATGGAAATACTAAACAGGAAAGCTAGATTTGATTATGAAATATCTGATACTTATGAAGCTGGTATAGTTTTAACTGGTACAGAGATTAAATCAATTAGAAATGGTAATGCCAATATAAAAGATTGTTATGCCATTATTAAAGATGATGAAGCATATTTACTTAATATGTATATTAAAGAATATGAACAAGGTAATATCTTTAATCATAATGAAACTAGAACAAGAAAATTACTTTTACATAAAAAAGAGATATTTAAAATGCGTGACGCGATAACTAGGGAAGGTTATACTTTAATACCTTTGAAGGTATATTTTAAAGGTAATCATGCGAAGGTTGAAATAGGTGTAGCAAGAGGTAAAAAATCTTACGATAAACGTGAAGCTATGAAAGAACGTGATATCAAAAGAGATCTTGCTAAGAATTTTAAGATGCGTTGATAAATATCGCCCTTTGATTGGCGATATTTTTTTGTATGCTTAATTTGACAGGCTTAATTATTATGATATAATAATCATCAACAAAGGGGAATTAATATGTTAAAATTAAATAAATTAAAAGCTTTAGGATTTGCTGCAATGTTAAATGCTGCTGTGTTAACAGGATGTACTGCTCAACAAGAAGTAAGTTATGAACATGGTCCTGCTACTGTTTATACTTATGAAGATAATGATGTAACTATTGAAGGAAAAATTTCTTTCAAAACTATTCATAGACAAGTTAGAATTATTAAATTATCAAATGGTGAAGATGAGTTTTATCGATTAGTATGTGTTGGAAGAATATATAATAGTGATCTTTGGTCTTCAGGTATTTATAATTCTGCGATTGATTTAGCTACTGGTGATGATGTCATTGCTACTAGTGAAGATATCAAAGTTGGATATATTACTAATGATGGATATGAATTAGTTGATATGCAACCACTTGTACCATATCTTATAGAAGATGATAATGTAAAAGAATATTATGAAGTTCAAGAAGTTGTAGATACTTATGATAAATTAATGTCTGATAAAGGATTAGATGATAAATCATTAGAAGAAAAAACTAAAACTTTATAATATACTATATTGACCTACCATATTGTGGTAGGTTTCTTTATATCGTGATATAACGCGGAATATGTTTTGGTAAATGTAAAATTGACTTTATATTATAAAATGATATAATTTATTTACGGGGCTGTTTAGTTTCGACAGGATTATAGGGCTCTAGATTGCAAGTCGAAGGTACGCGTTAAGTACAAATTAAAAATAACTGGAAACAGAAATCAATTAGCTTTCGCTTAATATAATATGAAGGCTGCTCCTGTATAGAATTCCCTATGTTTTATATAAGGGGCTCGACTAGTAGGGTATATCATTATTTAGCCTAGCAATAGTGATGAATTTTATAGGCTTACTTAGTAACTTGGTAGTTAACTTCTTGGTTCTAAGGAAATATAAAAGTTAACTAAACTTGTAGAAGTCTTTTGTTTAGTAATTTTGGACACGAGTGCGATTCTCGTCAGCTCCACCATATTTGTATTTAAATCAATCTTATGATTGATTTTTATTTTATTTGAGTAGAAACTATGATATAATATTGCACTAGTGGGAAGTGATTTTACATGAGTATAGAAGAATTTTTAAAAAATTTTAATGATATAATTCCATTTACATTCCAATTAAAAATTGGTGGAGAATCATCAAATATGATAGTAACTGATAAGGAATTTATATCTAGAAAAAACCGTAAAGGAAGAAAGTATCCACTTGATTGTAATAATATTTTTAAAGTAACTACTGAATATGTTTCATTAGATAAAATGAAAATTCCAGTTGATTTAAGGGTAAATTGCTCACATCGTAACTTTCTTAAATGGGAAGAAAAACCTAGAGTAATTGGTGATGAAAATGTAAATTTTGAAGTAAGAATATTGAGTGAAGATAAAACTAAACAATTAGGTTATTTATCTTTAGAATTAACACCAGCGGGTGATATTAGTCATAAATTCTGTAGTTATTATAACGAAGATGGAACTCATAATATTACACAATCAATCGCGTATAGTTTTGATGGAACGACTAAAAAGACTATTCCAATTGAAGCATTAAGTTTTACTTCTAAAGATCCTGAGACAGGATTAGAAGAAATAGTTTCTTTTAATAAGGAAAACGGTAGTTTGAAATGTGTAACTGTTACTAAACAAAATCCAAATGAGTATTCTTTTGGTAGAATAACTGGTCCGGATGATGTATCAAAGAAAGAAGAGTTCTTTTCTAAATACTCTAATGATACTTTAGTTACTCATGCGTCACCTTTAGTTTGTGATTCAATGAACTATATTATAAATAAAGATTTTACTTATAATTCAGAAAGATTAAATGAACTTAAATTGTTATTAGCGTTTAGAGATGATTCTACATCTAAACCTCAATATTATGAAAATATTAGAAAAGAAATTATGGATTTAGAGAATCCTGAAAACAATCCTTTTAATGGGTTCTATGGTAAATATATAGGTAATACAATTGTTAAAATTGGTTCTAAATTAATTTTATATGTAGAAACTTTAAGTGGTGATTATCATTATTTTACTTCTATTGATATTACTGGTACTGATGCTTTTGACTTAGATTTATCTGATGATAGGGAAGATGGTACAAAATATTATCAAGCAATAAAAGAAGCATGTAAGATACCAACTTTTAGAACTAAAATTATAGATGGTGAAGAACAATTAGTTCCAATTAGTAATACTGCTCTTGAAGAAATTGATTATAATATATATAAATTATATTGTAAGGAAAGTTTTGGTACTATTGAAAGAAAAGGTTTATCGACTTTATCTTTAGATAAGTATTCTATTGGTTCATCAAATTATGAATTAGTTAAAAAAGGATTAAAATAAAAGGCAATTATATGCCTTTTTTTCATATACTTTAATGGGTGATAAAATGACATATACTGTAAAAGCAGGTGATACTTTATATGGTATTAGTAATCAATATGGTGTATCTGTTAATGATTTAATTAATATAAATAATATTACGGGTACTAATATAAAAGTAGGTCAGATATTAAAGATACCTAATAATGATGGTACTAATCCTGATTCAATGTTTACTTATACTGTTAAAAAAGGTGATAGTTTATATAGTATCGCTAAGAGGTATGATACTACTGTTGATGAAATAA
>JAEEGK010017243.1_pt1 | contig 15769 bp, 7 predicted proteins | sample 8958771 | NCBI WGS metagenome assembly JAEEGK01 (sample SAMN16246547, study PRJNA631951) | gut metagenome | biome: gut microbiome; feature: rumen; material: SC-attached | host: Bos | place: Iran: Karaj | collected 2018-10
AAATAGAGGATGCCCGTGAGGTTGAAGGGGTAGTCCACGTTGAGGTGGATGTGGAACAGCGGCTCGCCGAAGTTCATCGGGTAGAGCGTGTGGTAGAAGTCGTTGTATTCCTCGTCCTTGATGTCGGTCGGGGCTTTCTTCCACAGCGGTGCCACGTCGTTGATGATCCAAGGTTTCTCCACTTCCTTGGTCTTGGGTTTGCCGTCCTTGTCGGTCTCGCCCTCGATGGGTTCGCTGACCTTGTGGGTGCCGAACTGGATGGGGATGGGCAGGAACTTGCAGTATTTGTTGAGCAGTTCACGGATGCGGCCTTCTTCAAGGAATTCCGCTGCATCGTCAGCGATATAGAGGATGACGTCGGTGCCGCGGTCGCCCTTGGGGATCTCGTTCATGGTATATTCCGGGCTGCCGTCGCACTCCCAGATGACGCCGTTGGCGCCCTCTTCCTTGCAGGACTTCGAGATGAGCGATACCTTCGAGGAGACCATGAAGGCGGAGTAGAAGCCCAGTCCAAAATGTCCGATGATGTTGGCGGCTTCGGCCTCACTTTGGGTCTTGAACTTGGCGATGAACTCCTCCGCGCCCGAGAAGGCGATTTGGTTGATGTACTTGTCGACCTCTTCGGCATTCATGCCGATGCCGCGGTCGCGGACGGTGAGGGTCTTTTTCTTCTTATCGACTTCCACCTTGATGGTGAGGTCGCCGAGCTCGCCCTTGAACTCGCCTGAGGCAGCCAAGGCTTTCAGTTTTTGCGTGGCATCCACGGCATTGCTGATGATTTCACGCAGGAAGATCTCCTGGTCCGAATAGAGGAACTTCTTGATGACAGGGAAAATGTTTTCTGTCTTGACTCCAATGTTACCGGTTGTCATATCGTTATGTATTTAAAATTCAAAGATTCAAAGATTTAAAGATTTAAAGATTTAAAGATTTAAAGATTGGGCCGCTTCGCGTCATTGCGAGAACCCCGGAGGGCTCACCGACTATAGGGAGGTAACGAACGACGAAGCAATCCAGATGACGCGCGTCCTTTGTCAAAATACGTGCCATGGCAAAAACTGACATTTTGGCAAATTCCGTTTGGTTTATCAAAATCTTAGTATATTTGTAGGTTGTATTCAAAGAAGGAAGCTTATGAAAAAACTCTATGCTTTGTTGGTGATGTTTTTCCTGATGGGAAGCGTCTCCTCCCAAGTGCTCGTCAACGAGACTTTTGAGAATGGTAATACGGTCGATCAGACCCCGGTGGGCTGGATTGGTGATGGTGGCTGGAAAGCCGGTGTCACCATCCCTGACGACAACGAAGCCCGAGGCAGAAAGCCGCATACGGGCGATTGGTACATGTACGCCAAATACAACACCGACGTGTGGATCTATAAAGAGATTCAGGCCACTGCGGGCGAATACTACCGTGTTTCGTTCTGGTATGCCACCTGGCATGTCGATCACTTCAACCTGGAAGTCAAGGCCGGTGCTAGTGCCGATGCTGCTTCGATGACGGTTCCCGTCGTGCCGATGATGGTCGTTGCCAACGAGGACTATGAACAGACCTCAGGGGTGTTCCAAGCTACCAGTTCGGGCTCCTTCTATGTGGGTTTCCACAGCGTGGCCGACAACGGTCCTTGGTACTTGTCGGTCGATGATGTCGTGATTGAACAAACAGCCCAGTACTATTGTGAGGTGGAGCCGCTTACCCCCGACACCGCAGTGTATTTCGGGGAACCAGCCTATCTTCGTTTCCTCCTCAGCAATACCGGCGAACAATCGGATACCTATCAGTTCACCAGTACGGGCAGCCTGCCGCTGACCTTCTACCAAAACGGCACGGCGGTGTCGCAGGTGACGGTGCCTTATAACACTGCCATCGAACTGGTGGCCCAGACGACTTTGCCGATGGACCTGACCGATGGCGAGATCCTCCATGCCACTTTCGACGTGACCTCCGCACACAATGTGCCGGTGCAACAAGTCGATTTCCCAATCACTGCCCTGGCGCCGGTCAGTGAATTCCCGCTGATGGAAGGCTTTGAAAACACGGTCTTCCCGCCTGCCGGATGGTTGAATTTCGCTACCAATGGCAATTATGTCTTTGAGCGCTGGACGTATAACGACTGGCCAGCCTGCACACCCCACGACGAGAGCGCGGGGATGGCCCGCTATTACAGCTACATTGCACCGGAGGGCTGGACTTGTTCGCTGGTATCGCCCAAGTTGCAACTCAACCCCACGGACAACACCGTGCGCTATTGGATCTTCCGAAACTTCAACAACAACATCAACCGTCCAGACCGAATCAACGTGTATTACTCGCCGACCACCGACAAGGCCGACGGCACCTTGCTTGGCACGGTACATCGTAATACGATGATGGAACCTGTCGTGGGCGAAGTGAGCGATTGGTATGAATACAGCTATACCTTCGACAGCCCCGAAGGCTACGGGTTTGTCATCTTCGAGGCGGTGAGCGGCTATGGATGGAACCTCTGCATCGACGACATCTCCATCAACGTCACCTCGGTTGACAACGAGCCACCGTATATGGTGTCATTGGATGGCGCGCAGACCTGGGCCGACACGGAGATGAACCTGACCGTCAGGATCTATGACGAGTCGGGGGTCCCGGATCAGATGCAGGCGACCTATACCATCGACGGTCAGTCGCAGGATGTCGTTTTCAACAGAAGCTCCAAAGCCAATTACGACTATGAGGCCACCTTGCCGGCGCAACCGAACCATACCGTTGCCAGCATCGTGTTCCATTTGGCCGATGCGCTGGGTCACACGGCCGATTCCGATCCGTACGACCTGCATTGGGATTGGCAAGCCCCCATCCTCCTTGAAGGTTTCGAAGGCGAGCAGTTCCCGCCTGCGGGTTGGTCGATCGAATCCATCAACATGAGCTGGTTCTCCTGGTACAGAGCCAGGGCAGAGTGGGCTACCAGCTGGTTCGGCGATGAATATTACGTGGTGCCGCCGCAAGGTGAGCGACAAGCTGCTCTTGAATGGGATGAGTCGGAAGAATGGGGACCTCAGGACGAGTCGCTCGTCACCCCGCTCGTTGCAATAGAACGACCCGCGGTGCTGACCTTTGAGACCTCATGCCAATATGGGGTGCCGGATTACCATGATCATTTCAAGGTGGACGTCTTGAACACCAGTACCGGCTCCTGGACGACGCTGTGGGATGCCGTCGATCAGCCGATGTTCCTGAACAACTATGACGAACCCGTAAGCATCGACTTGGCGCCGTTCCAGGGGACCAACATCCGCTTGCGTTTCCGTGGCCATAACAATGGCACCGATGTGCTGACTTATTCATGGTTCATCGACAATGTGAAGGTCGTTGCGACGGATACCATCCCCGATGATGCTGTTGGAGCGATGGTTTCCGATGGACTCCGTCTCTATCCCAATCCCGTCAAGGATCAGTTGCATATCGATTCCAAGACGACGATCCGTCAAATGACCTTGATTACGGTCAACGGCGAGATGGTCGAGAACAAGAAAGTGGATGCCAACTCGCTGGATTATCCGATGGTGGGCCTTGCCAAGGGCGTTTATATGCTTCGTCTGCTCACCGACGAGGGCGTTGTCACCCAAAAAATCGTGCTAAGTGAGTGAACCATCCGTTCATAGAAAAGGATTGCCCTTGTATGCCAAGATCCTGATTGGCATGGCTTTGGGCATCGGTCTGGGCTTGTTGGGTGTCGCCCTGCATTTCGAGACTTTCATCCATCATTGGATTGGTCCTTTTGGGACGATCTTCCTTCGTCTGCTGAAGCTGATCGCAGTGCCCCTGGTGCTTGTCTCCTTGATCATCGGGGTGGTCAACCTGAAAGACATCCGAAACCTCTCGAAAATCGGGTTGAAGACCATCCTGATTTATGTTTGCACCACCATCATCGCTGTCAGTGTCGGCTTGGGGGCGGTTAGTCTGATGAGGCCGGGGCAATTCTTCCCCAAAGACAAGCAGTCGGAATTCATGCAGCGCTATGAGCAGACAGTGACCCAGCGGGAGGCGGATATGCAGCAGGTGCAGGACCAATCGCCGTTGCAGTTTCTCGTGGAGATTGTTCCTGAGAATGTTTTCCAAACGTTTGGCGACAATTCCAAGATGCTGCAGATCATTTTCTTTGCCCTGCTGTTTGGCGTGGCTATCGTATGTGTGGGGCCTTCCAAGACGGGCAGCATTGTACGCTTTTTTAACCAATTGAATATGGTGTTGTTGAAGATCATCGACTTCATCATGGCGTTCGCTTCGATCGGCGTGCTGGCGTTGATGGCCGACCTGATTGTATCGTATTCCGGCGACTTGGGGATCTTCTCTTCGCTGGGATTGTACGCGCTCACCGTGATCGTGGCCTTGGCATTCATCAGTTTCGTGATATATCCCCTCATTCTGAAACTGTTCACCAAAAAATCGTTGAAGGAATTCTATAAGGCCGCTTTCCCCGTGCAGATGCTGGCATTCAGCACCAGCTCCAGCGCGGCCACCTTGCCCTTGACCCTGGAGCGCACCCAGAAGCAGCTCGGCGTGTCGGAGGAGGTGTCGTCGTTTGTGCTGCCGGTGGGGGTGACCATCAACATGGACGGCACCAGCTGCTATCAGGCGGTGGCGGCGGTGTTTCTTGCTCAGGTGTTGGGCTTGGACTTGACTTTCTGGCAGATGCTGTTGATCTTGGCGACGGCCACCATCTCCTCGATCGGCACTCCTGGCATCCCTGGTGGTTCCATCGTGATGTTGATGATCGTGCTCGACTCGGTAGGCATCCCGATTGAGGGGTTGGCGCTGATCATGGGCATCGACCGGCCTTTGGACATGCTTCGTACGGTGGTCAACGTGACGGGCGACATGACTGTGGCGAGTGTGGTGGACCAGGGGACAGCCGTTTAGCGATGGATGATCCTGTCGATCATCGATGGAAGCGCTTTTTTTGTTGGATGGCTGTAACTTTTTCTTTGTTCGATCGTCTTACTATTGTCCATGGTCACAATCCAATCCCTTTGGTCTGGTCTGGACATGGATAACGTAAATAGTTTCTTCATACCTTCGTGATGGAATCGGCAGGCATTGGAGTCTGCCGATTTCCGTTTGCATTGTAAAGAATCTTTACACCGCTGTAAAAAAACGTTACAGTTGATGCAAATCTTTAAATCTTAAATATCTGAATTATAGATAGTTGTGTTTTTGGCACGTCAAATGCGTTCCATGATGCATCAGCAAAAAATGTGTCATGATGAATCGTAAACAGTTTTTTTTATTGGTGGTTGTGTTCCTTGTGGCCTTGACAGCTGTCAAGGCCCAGGACACCGTCACGATGGACTTGAAAGAATGTATGCGCTACGCCGTGGAGCATTCCACCAAGATGCGCATGGCCCAAGCCGATAACCGCGATGCACAAATCGACCGGCGCGACGCCATCCTGGCCGCCTTTACACCCACAATCGATGGTAATACCTACGCCTATTCCAACTTCGGAAGGAGCATCGACCCCGAGACCAACACCTATATCCGAACGACCTCGTTCCACAATGGCTACAGTCTCTCGGCTGGCATCAACCTCTTCAATGGATTCCAGGCGGTCAATAACCTGAAAATCACCCAGACGGCCCAACTGATGGGCTTGACCAAAGAGCAACAAACCGAAGACCAAATTTGTCTCGCCACGATGGAGGCGTACTGCAATGTGTTGTATTACACCGAGATGCAGAAAGCCTTGCAAGCGCAGGTGGCTACAGCGGAAAAATCCGTGCAACTCGCTACAAGACAGGAACAACTGGGACAGAAATCCCATGCCGACGTGGTGCAGATGCAGAGCGACCTCGCTGAGCGCCAGTACCAACTGACCACCTGTCGGAACAACCTCAACAGTGCGGTCATCACCTTGAAGGATGTGATGTTTTGGCCGATTGAAAAACCGTTGAAAATTGACGAATCGTTTTCGTGGCTTCCGCAATGCGACAGCCCTACAAACGAAACGGCTGTAGGGCTGTCACACCGTGGCAGCCGAACGGACGATATTTCCCAAATGGTGGAATTTGCCAAAACCAACATGCCCGCCGTCGTTTTGGCCGAAGGCACGATGAAAAACGCCCGTCTCGCCCTCAATACGGCCCGCTGGCAGTTGCTGCCCCGCCTTTCGCTCTATGGTGGCTGGTCGTCGAGTTACTTCACCTACCCGGGCATGGAGGGCTATGTGCCCACGCCCTATTTCGAGCAATTGAAGAACAACGGCGGTGAATATGTGCAACTCTCGTTGAGCATCCCCATCTTCGACCGCCTCTCGAAGCATTCCAACATCGCAAAGCGGAAGAATGCCTTAGACCGCGCCCAAGCCGACTACGAGCAGGCGCTCCAGACGGTGGAGGCCGAGGTGCGCCGCGCCATCGCCGACCGCGACGGCAGTGCCGATGCCCTGCGCCAGGCCGACACCCGCGCCGAATTACAGCAGGAGGCCTTCACGCTGAACACCAAACGCTTCGAGCAAGGTTTGATTTCGTCCATCGAATACCAGACGGCATCGAACAACTACCTCAATGCCCTCGCGGAACAATTGAATGCCAAGCTTCAATACTTTATCAAGAATAGTGTGGTTAATTACTATGGCGGGAAATCGTATTTAGAACAATGATGCTAAGCCGTAATCATAAGAACTCTCCAACCGGAATCTCAACAATTAAACAGTTAAACAATCTACAATCAACAATATGAAATCCTACCTGAAATTCCTATCCCGCAACAAGCTCTACACCGCCATTGAGTTCATCGGATTGAGTGTGGCCTTGGCCTTCGTCATCATCAGTTTCTGCTATGTGGTGCAACAATACGCCGTGACGCGCGAGAACCCCGACCGTGAGCGGATTTATGCCATCGGGTCAGAGCAGATGACCAACGCCTACGGTGTAAAGGAATTCATCGACGGCAAAGTGCCCGAGGTTGAGGCCGTGACCCATTTCTTTTACAGCAAAAACAAACTGATAAAGTCGGGCGACGAAAAGTATTTCGGCACCGTGCTCGACTGCGACCGCGAGTTCTTCGACTTTTTCCCCGTCCAATTCAAGGAAGGCAATGCCGACAACCTGAGCAATGCCCATGTGGCTTTCGTTTCAGATAGATTGGCAGCTAAAATGGAAGGCGAAATTGTTGGCCGTCAATTAATTACTGGAAAAGATACACTGAATGTGGTGGGCGTGTTCTCCGACTTGGGCAGTTCACTGCTCCTTGAGGCGGATGTTATCGGCAACATCGAAACCAGCCGCTTTGTGGAGATGTACAGGAAAAACCCCATACTTTGGGGGACTCATATCCATACTTTCGTGAAGGTGTGGCCCCATGCCAACCCTGCCGAGTTGCAGGAAAAACTGACCACGATTTGCCAAGAGCAATACGGCGACAAGTTCCAGACTTTCTACGGCGAAGAAGGAAAGGTTTCCATGCTTCGGATGGACAAGATTTTCTTTAGCGATATGAAGACGCACCTCAAGAAAGGCGACCGCTCCATGATGCGCACGATGATTTTTGTGGGCCTGTTGCTGCTCGTTTCGGCGCTCATCAATTACATCAACCTGAACGTGGCCCTCACGGGAAAACGCGCCAAAGAGATGGCTTCGCGAAGGCTTCTCGGGGCGCAAAAGTCCGATATCGTTTGGAAGTTCCTTGGCGAGTCGCTGTTTTTCACCTTGTGTTGTTTTGCGGTGGGCTTATTGTTGGCCTACGCCTTGGTGCCTTACGTCAACCAACTGATGGAGACTGATGTGGCGGTGCATATTCCGTTCACGGCGCTTTATCTTGTCGGCTATTTGCTGATGGTCGTATTGGTGGCTTTCTTGGCTGGCATCTTGCCCGCTGCCATCATTTCGCAAGCCCGCCCTATCGATGTGGTGAAGGGCACGTTCCGTTTCCGCAGCCGCAAGGGATTGATGCGGTTTTTCATCGTGTTCCAAAACGCCATTTCCATTGTGCTGATTGCCTTGACGATAACGATGGAGTTGGAGATGCGCCACATGGTGGAGCGACCGATGGGATTGCAGACCGACAACTTGTTTTTCATCAGTTCCAAGTTGAACTTCACTACCAAATCGGAAGCCTTCAGGGAGGAACTTCGCGCCCTGCCTTGCGTGAATGAACTGGCTTTGAGCAACAACGTGCCCGGAGTGACAGGAACGACTTTGAGATTGCCGAAAATGGGCGAGACGCAACCCAATACAAGTGTCATCATATTTGAATGTGACACGACGGCGTTCCGATTGTTGGGCTTTGAGGTGCTGGAGAAGTTTAGTGAGCCGAGCGAGGGAAGTTATTGGATGACGCAATCTGCCGTGGCTGGATTGACAGGTCTGCCTTACGGCGATTACAACTACGACACGATTATGTCTTGGAAAGAGACGGCCATGGGTAGTGGCGTTTGTGGTATCATCAAGGATTTCAATATGTTGGACGCGCTTCATGCCACCGATGAGGATTATACTATAGTCTTTGGAAACGGCGGTTTGGGGTATTCGCAACTTGGCCATCTGTTGTTGGAAATCGCGGGCGACCACGACGAAGCCAAAAGCGCCATAGATGCGGTCTATAAGAAACATTCCGAGGAGATGTTTGGCTCCTACGTTGAGCCGGATCATTTCGGTTTCGTGAAGGATGTCATCGCCTCGAAATATGCCAAGACGCGCCATCAGATGCGCCTCATCGAAATCATTATGGGCATTGCCGTGTTGCTGTCACTACTCGGCCTAGTGGCCATGAGCACGCATTTCGCCTTGGAGCGCGAGAAAACCATCGCCATCCGCAAAGTGTTTGGCGGCACGATGCAGAGCGAAATCCGCCGCAACTTGAAGGAATACATCGTTATGATTTTGATTGCCAACGCGATTGCCATTCCCATGGCGGTGTGGCTATGCAAGCGCTATCTGGAGGACTTCGCCTATCGCATCGACTTGCACCCATGGATTTTCGTGGTCACGGTGGCGCTGTCGTTTGTGATTGCCATCGGTTCGGTGCTTTGGCAGATTGTCTCGGTGGCGCGGGTGAATCCGGTGACGGCGTTGAAGAAAGAGTAGTATTTATCACAAAACCAACAAAACTTGCAAAACAATGATAAAGTCCAAAGAAAAGCGTGTGGCGGCTCGCAACCGCTTGCCGTTGGAAAGGAGCCGTTCCGAGTCAAGTTCGGAATGACGGGCGACTTTCCATGTGAGAAAGAGGTTTTGCAGGTTTTGCAAGTTTTGGTCAAAAAAGAAACAACAATCAAAATCTAACGAGTATGAAAACTACAATGAAATTCATGATGGTTTGCTGCCTTGTGGCGTTCTCGGCCATGAGTTACGGACAGCAACGTAAAACACAACTGAAGAATCGGACCGTGTCTGGTTATGTTCTGGATTCTTGTCAAAGGTTGCCTGTGGAATATGCTGCCATACAGACCTTTGAAGTGGACAATGAGAAAAGACCTTTGGTCTCAACCATATCCGACTCCACCGGATATTTCATGCTTTCAGGCTCCTTGCCCGACCAAGTGACTTTGACCATATCCTGTATCGGTTACGCAAGAAAGAGCGTACAAATCAACCTGAACAAGAACAAGACGAGAATCGAGCAGCCTATCCTGCTTCAACCAAGTTCTTTCACCCTTAATGAAGTATCGGTCACGACAAGACCCTATATCATGAACTCGGACAGGTCGGTGTTTGTCCCCGATTCGATAGCGATTGCAAATTCCGTTACCTCCATCGACCTGCTGGGGCATGTTCCCGAGTTGCAGGTGAACAAAGTCACCAACAGTGTTTCCATCATCGGGAAATCGACGTTGGTGCTTGTCAACGGAATGATGCGCGAAGGCTTTGATATCAGTACGATTGCGATGGATGACATTGCGAAAATCGAAGTGGTGCAAAACCCTTCGTCGAAATATGAAACAGACATTGAGGGCATCGTGAACATAGTACTGAAAAGCGAAGCAAACCAAGGCGTTTTCGGATACGCAAGTGCGAGCAATTTGTTTCCGGCCAAAAGGACTGAAGGCTCGCTCGTGCTACAATACTCCTTTTCCAAAATGAGGCTGTATGGCAACTATTTTTACGGCCGTTGGGCAATGAAAAACAAGACGGAAACCTTCAGGACTCCCCTTGACGGAACGATGGACAACTCATACATTTCACAGAGCGTGGATTTGCCGAAAGAAAATTACCACTCCTTCCGTTTGGGATTCGACTATATCCCTAACGACAAAACCCTGTTCAATGCATTCGCCGAGATCAAAACTTACGATAAGCGCCATACAGACACGACTATGATTCAATACATGAACGGTTTGGAAACGGTGAACCATTCATTGAAAAACGACACGACGAAAGGCCTGTATCAAAACTACTCGCTTTATTTCAAGAGGTCGTTTGATGGCGCTTTGAGGCAAATCAGTTCGGATGCCAACCTGTACTTTATGAAAAGCAGTGATGTCGCCCATTATAACGAGGATTACCAGATAGGGAACACTTCCTCGGCGGTTGACAGACTGCAATACGACGACGGATATAAGGCGTCGGTGAACTATCATTTGGATGGCATCGTCGCTCTTGCCGAAGCCCATCGGATTGAATTTGGAGGGCAGTATTACTACCAGCATTTCAAAGATGTGTTCACGGAGGCACAGGATGATTTCACTTTCGATTTCAAGGAAAGTCAGGTGTCATTATATTCCGATTACTATGCCACCATCAACAAATGGAGCCTGAAGGCTGGAGCACGCTACACCTACGACGACAGGAACTCTAACGATTCCCTTTCGCATTACCATTATTTCCTTCCTTCTGTGTCGGTTGCCTATCGTATGGATGACGACATCATCAGTTTGAGGTACAATCGCCGACTCTATACTCCGGCCATTTGGTCATTATGCCCACAAGTCACCATGCAGGACTCTGTGACTTTTTCTTCCGGCAACCCTTATCTCCGTCCCCAAATCAACGATGTTGCAGAATTGAACTTGAGGCTGAACAGGAACAAGAATGTGTTTTCGACAAGCCTGTACTATACCCATTCAGGCAGTGTCATTCGCACCATATATTATTTGGACGACGGCAAATTGTACGCTGCGCCCTTCAACATTTCGACCCTCAACAAATATGGCGCAAAGGCAAGCGCTTCGTTCAATCTGTTTGATGAATCGCTGGAGATAGAATCTTTTGTCGATTTTCATCATGATACCTATTCCTATAATCAAGAGCAAAAAAGTGCGTTTATCATAAGCACCAGTTTGTCCATCGATTATACTTTCCCGTGGGGGATGAGCACAGGTGTTTCTTTCGACTATGAAAACAAGCGATTGCTTCCACAAGGATTTGCAAAAGGCACGCCACAAATCAGCAGCATCTATTTGCGGCAGTCCTTCCTTGGCCATCGCGGAGCAATTATTCTGGCCTACCAAGACCTGTTTAAGAACATATACGAAAGGACCGTAGAGTATGACACCTACACGCAACTTACGAAGTCGCTGTCCTATACATCTGGCATTTTCCTGAAGATAGACTATTGGTTCTCGAAGGGAAAGCAAAACAGAAATGTGTCAAGAAAAGAATATACGGAGGAAGATATAAAATGAGTTATTCCTAACAATTCAACAGTTAAACGAACAACAATTAAACAATGAATAGGCTAACCGACAAACTCATAAAAATCCTCTCTCTCGGGATAGGCCTCGCCATCGGCATCGTGCTGATTGCCAAGGTGTGCTTCGAACTGTCGTATGACGGCTTCTACAAGGATGTGGACCGCATCTATCGAATCACCGAATATATCATCCATCAGAAAGGCGACGACCCAAGTGATTATTCATGTACTTCGGGAGCCATAGCGCCTGGCTTCAAGGCGGAGGTTCCCGGCGTGGAAGCAGCGACGCGCTATACCGATGTGTCAAACAATCACTTTTATGACGAAAGCGACAACCTCATCACAGGTGTATGCCTTGGCGTGGACACTTGTTTCTTCGACTTTTTCGACAGAGCCATCCTGGTTGGCGACCCGATGCATGCATTGCAGCGATGGAATAAAGAAGTCGCCGTCAGCCGCAGTTTTGCAGAGAAGTTGGGTGGCGTAAATGAAGCCGTCGGTAAGCGAATCTACATTGAGGAAGACCCGAATACCAAACTGACCGTGGTGGGCGTTTTCGAGGACTTTCCCAAGAATGGATCGGTGCAATGTGATATCGTGTTGAGTATTGGCTTTTTTGGGGAGAGGAGCAACAACCGCTGGTTGGGCAACGACCGCTATTCCAGTTATGTCAGGCTCATGCCCAACGTAAAACCCGATGAGTTGAAAGACGCCATCCGAAAGATGCAGGAGACGCACCAGCCTATGGAGGAACTGGAACAGAACGGCTCCTCGATATGGTACACCCTGACACCCTTTGCCACCTTGCACCGTCAGGAGGAGAGCGTCAGGAATTTCGTGATGATATTGTCGATCATGGCTATTCTGGTGATGCTGGTCTCGGTGTTAAACTACCTGCTGATGGCCGTCTCGGATGTGGTGCGCCGCTCGAAGGAAATGGGAGTCAGGAAATGCTACGGTGCTAGTGCAGGTAGTATCTATGGGATGCTCTTCAAGGAAACGGCCTTGAACCTGCTGGCTGCATTGGCTGTGGCGGCCCTGCTGATATGGGCGTTCAACGGGGTCGTTGAGTCGTTGCTGGGCGTGCCCGTTCAAAACCTCATGGTGTCGCAGACGAAATGGGTGCTTGCGTCCATCATCGCCTTCATCTTCCTTGTCTCAGCACTCATCCCCGCAATGATGTTCGTCAGGATTCCCGTCTCAACGGCATTCAGCGGCTACAGGGAAAACAAACGCCGTTGGAAACTTTCCCTGCTGATGGTGCAGATTGGCATCAATGCCATCCTATTGCCTATGGTCATTGTGGCTGACCGACAATACAATACTGCGCTGGACGCCGATTTGGGCTATGAATACGAGCAGTTGCTGTATTCGTCATTAGAAGGTGCAGGCAAGGACAATCTGGCGCTCATCACCGAGAAATTAAAGTCGATCCCTGAGGTGGAAGGCGCTGAACTGGCCTATTGTGCTCCTTTGTTGAAATCATCGGGTAACAACATCTCTTTGCCTGACAACCCATCGAAAGAATTGTTCAATGTGTGCGACCAATACGGTGCGACGGAGGGTTTCTTCGACCTGATGGGCATCCGTTTGATGGAAGGACGGATACCATCGAAGCCGAATGACGTGGCGGTGAGCAGAAGTTTCGTCAAGGCGATGAACCGCTTTGAAGATTGGAGCGACGGCGCTGTGGGCAAGGACATCTTGATTTCGGAGCACAGCCACAGCGATGATGATGTATATACCATCTGTGGCGTTTATGAGGACTATGTTATCGGTTCGGCAATCGGCAAGGATAATAGGCCCAACATCCGTTTCTGCTGGAACAAGGATTGGTTTGATGGCCCTTTCGATTATGCGCAAATCATGGACAAACTGGTGGTGAAGGTGCGTGAGGTGAATCCCGAGACGATAGAAAAGGTGAAGTCGGTTATCGAGGAGTGTCTGCCTGAACGGAAAAACATAGAGGTGACTGCCTATACCGAATTGGTCAAGGAAGAGTATTCCTACACTTACCAGATGCGTCGTGCTTTCACGATGGGAGCCTTATTCGCCATGGCCATCGCCTTGGTCGGTCTGATTGGCTTTGTCCGCGACGAATCCAACCGCCGCAGCAAGGAAGTCGCCATCCGCAAGGTGAACGGCGCGGTGACGGGTGAAATCATCCGCATGTTCGTGGTGGACGTGCTGAAACTGGCGGTGATTGCCGCCTTAATCGGTGTGGCCATCGCCTATTTCCTCGCCGACAAATGGTTGGAGTTATTCGCCATGCGCATTGGTCTCTCGCCGCTCTATTTCATCATCGGTGCAGTGGCGGTCTTGCTTATCGTGACCGCCGTGGTCGTCATGAGCAGCAATCGCGTTGCCCGAATGAATCCGGTGATGGCGTTGAAAAAAGAGTAAAAAAAGCGTGTCATAACACTTCAAGAACATAGCTATCGAATAGTTATGGGTTTTTAAATCATGTTGAATATCAATAAGTTAAAAATTCTATTGATGACTTATTGATAGCTACGCGCCTTCAAGCCCTTGACAAGGCTGTTTTTCGAGCTAACTTTGCAACATGATTCAAACGAAACGGCATCTTATCCTTTTGGCCTTTGTGTTGGCTGTGATTTTGGGCTCCTGCCAGTCCGGCTCGCGGCAGCTCGAAAAAGCACGTGCCTTATATGAACAAGGTCTCGAGCTTTCGACGGACAACTCCGTGGCTGCCGCCGAGAGCTATAGCCAGGCACTCCTTGTGCTCGACCGTTGCGACCAACAACGCCTCGAAGTGCGACGCTTGAAAGGGCAAATCGAAGACCAGCTCGGTACCCGGTATTGGAAACACGGCTTGAAGGACGAAGCCCTGCGCCTTCATCTGGATGCCGCCGACCTGTTCCGACAAACTGCCGATTCCGCCTTGCTGATGAATGCGCTGCGTAATGCAGGCAGGGTGGGAGCCTCACTGCATGAAGTGGAACAGGCAAAGCAATACTACGAAGCATCACTTGGACTAGCTAACGCCTTGAATGACAACGTGCTGGCCAATGAACTCAAGCTTGAAATCGCCCGTGACATCTATATGGAACAAGGTGAATATGAAATAGTCATCGAGATGGCTTCTGAAGCCCTCGCCGGTGGAGCCCGTCCTGACCTTTGCCATCTGACCTTGGGCATGGCACATTATTATATTGAAAACGACAGCCTCGCCATCAACCATTTGAACTTGGCGACTCAAAGTGAGAAAGCGGGCGTACGGATGCCGGCCTATCAAGGCCTGTATCAGATAAAGGAGTTGCAAGGGAAGTACCAAGAGGCCTTGGAGTGTTACCGGCTTTTCAATGAAAACATGATGCAAGCCCATCGGGAGCAACGCAGCGAGGAAATGCAACGCATCCAAAGGGACTATGAACTGCAAATGCAGAAAAACGCCATGCAGTCGGAACAAAAGCTGAAGGCCTTGTATCTCTATGTGGCTTTGGGACTGCTGATCGTAGCCTTGGTGGTGACGCTCTTGCTGCTACGACAGAAGACGTTGAAAACCAAACTCAAAGACGAGGAAAACCAACGGCAACTGGAGCTTGCCTTGAAGAAAAACAAGGTCTTTGTGACCGCCTTGGCGCTGGCGGAACAAATCACGATGAGTACGGTCGATTTCAACCTCGAAGAATCGGAATGGAACGATTACCTGGAGCTTATTGACCTGGTTTACAACGGTTTCACCAAGAAACTCATGGAGCGTTACCCCACCTTGACCAAGGCCGACTTGCAGATCTGCAGCCTCACCCGTCAGGGGTTCAGCAACCAGGTCATCTCCATCATGATGAATCTGCAAACCAACTCGTATGCCCGACGCAAGTACCGCATCAAACAGGAAAAGATGAATGGGGATGAAAGGAGTTTTGAGGAGATTGTTGGTTCGGTTTAATTAAGAATTTAGAATTAAGAATTAAGAATTTAGAATTAGAGAGATATAATGTAGGGATTTTACCGAAATATAATTTAAAACATTAATAATATGAAAAAGTATTTATCAATTATCATCGTTTGCTTCGGCTTGTTTGGAATGCTGACGGCACAAAATGTTTGGAAGCCTATGAACTGCCACAGCTTTTTTTATGGGGCAGATTCAGAAGGCAATCTTTTTGCCATGGGTGGCTATAGCGGCCTTCTTCGCTCCCAAGA
>JAEEGK010017244.1_pt1 | contig 15769 bp, 9 predicted proteins | sample 8958771 | NCBI WGS metagenome assembly JAEEGK01 (sample SAMN16246547, study PRJNA631951) | gut metagenome | biome: gut microbiome; feature: rumen; material: SC-attached | host: Bos | place: Iran: Karaj | collected 2018-10
CAATCCCCATTATATTTTATTTAATCTTAATAATATCTATATATAATTTTATTTTTTTATATAATATTAATTATAAATATTTTTTAATTAAATATAATATAAAAACTAAAAATAAACTAATATATATATTATTTTTTAATCAATTATTTTCTCATTTAAAAACTTTTTTTTCTTTTTATTTTTATAATATAAATATAGGAGAAAACTTATTATATTTAATATAATAACAATTACAATAATAATAATTGAATATTGATACGGTTTCATTGCTTTATTACTTAAATTTGATTCATAATTATTTATAATATTCGATGAAAAATATTCTTGCTTTTTTGTATAAAAATAAACTAAATATTCTTCATTATCAATTGTTAAATGCGTATCATGTAATAAATCTTTTCCTATAACAATATAATTTTTTCTTTTATTTTCATCATTTAAATCTTCAATATTAAAAGTTATTTTAAATTTATATTTATATTCTTTTTTATCTTCTACATCATCATCATTTATTTCAAAGAAATATTTTGGTTCAAAAGAATAGACATGATTATTAATTAAAAATCCAATATTGCTTAAATATTTTTCAATACTTTTTTTACAATAATATTGTATTACATTATTTGTAGTAAAACCTTTGCAATTATCATTAAATTTTGAATTAAAATATCTATTTTCAAAAAATTGATTCATTGTTACATTTTTATCAGTATTAATATAACCTAAATTAAAAACACTGTTTGATGATAAAGAAAAAATAACATTTGTATTAGTTACTTTATAAGCAGAATCTTCTTCAGAAAAAAATAAACCATCTAATTTACATGAAATATCTTTATTAAGAATATTTTTTTCTTCTTGTAAAACTAATTTACAATAAGATAATTGATCAAAATTTTTTGTTTCATCTTCATTTAATTTCCCAAATAATATATTAATCTCATCCTTATTTTTTTTATCAAATGAAAAAGATATAACATTTCTATAAATTAATCCTTCTTCTAATAAATTTTCAGTAAACATATTAAAAAAGCCTAAACCTATTACTCCATCTATTATTTTATCTGGTTCTTTATTTACAGTCACACTTTTTGCAACCATTGGATACATTTTAATTATTCCTTTTTTTCCTTCTTTCATTCCTTCATCTTCAAAAAAATTACTCTTATCTAAATCAATTTTAGATATAAATGAAGGTTGAACATTAATTGTGTAATCAGTAAAATATTCTATAGATTCGGTTGAATTAATTTCATCTCCAGTATAATATAAATCTTCAAAAGTTTTATTAACATAATTAAATTTAGTATTATCTATATTAATATTATTAGATGAAAATTTTGTATTATTTGTAAATAATGTTAAAGTATCTCCATTTGAATAATCTATTTGTAATATTCTTTCAGTATCATTTATATATAATTTTAGATATTTATAATTTGTTTGTATTTTTAATAATTTTTTACTTTCATTATTTTTAAAAATACAACATGTTGTACTTTTACATAAATAATAACAATGTTTGTCACAATTTTTTCCATAATATCCAAAATCACAATTTAAACATTCTCCAGAATATTTACCACATATATTTTTTTCAGTTTCATTTGAACATTCACAAACTTTTTCACAACCAGTTCCATAATATCCGGATGGACAATATACATCACTACATTTTCCAAATTTATCACAATCAGTCGGACAATTGCATTTTTTTTCACAATCATCACCAAAATAATTTTTATTACATTCAACACATTTTCCTGTTTCAATATTACAATTATTTTCAATTGATTTAATGGAACATTTTGTTGTATTACATATATTTGAGCAATCTTCTCCCCAAAAACCTAGTTTACATTTAGTACATTTTAAACCATTTTGAAGACATTCCAAACAATTTTCAAAACCATTTGTTTCATTACATAATTGTGTACAATCATTTCCTGTATAACCTTCTTTACATTCCACACATGATCCATCTTTTTTACATCCATTTTTACAATTATCCGGACATTTGTTTTCACAATAATCTCCATAATATTCATTATTATCACATATAAATTCTTTTGAAGTATCATTATATCCTTCACATTTTCCTGTTTCTCTTTCGCATTTATTTACCAAGCAAGTTTCATTACATTTATTTAAACAATTTGTTCCAAAATATCCATCTATACATCCGTTTAAACATTTTCCAGATCCCTTTTCACATGGATGATTATCTCCTAAACAATATTCACTACAATTTTGATCACATCCATCACCATAATATCCATCAACGCAATAATTACAAGCTCCTGAAAAGGAGTTACATCTTATTTTGCCATCATTATCTTTTTCACATCCTTCACTACAATTTTTATCACATTTTTCTCCATATTGTCCAATTATACATATACTACAATTTCCATCTTTTTTATTGCATATTCCATCACAATAAGTAGGGCAAGTATATTTACATTCATCTCCCCAAAATCCTTCATCACACCCTTGTTCACATGTTCCATTTTCTTTATTGCAAATATTTGGTTTACAATTTATACATGGATACTCACAATCATCTCCCCAATAACCTATTGAACAATCACATTCTCCTGTATCTTTATCACAAGAGCCTCCTAAACAATGTTCTGGACATTTTTCTAGACAATTTTTTCCATAATAACCTTGAAAACATGAAATACAACTTCCATCTTCTTGTACACATGCTCCACCGCTTGGATTTGAACAACTTGCATTACAAGGTATTGAACAATCTTTTCCCCAATATGAACTTTCACAACTATCACATGTTCCATTTTCAAAATTACAAAAAGAAGAAGAACAATGTCCACATGGTTCTGTACAATTTACTCCATAAAATCCTGCAATACAACTAAAGCATTGACCAGTAGTAAAATTACATTTATTTTGATAGCAATGATCATTACATCTTGATGTACAATTTTCATCAAAAAAACCTGCTTCACAATAATCACATGAACCATCTTTTTGATTACATGATTTTATATCTGGATTTTCATTATTTAATCGACATGCATCACTACAATTTTGTTCACATGTCTCTCCATAAAAACCTTTTTCACATCCAATACAAGTTCCATTATCAATATGACAATTTTTATTTAAACAATTTTCTGGACAAGTTGAATTACAATTTTTAGAATGGAAACCTGGTTTACATATATCACAAAAACCATCAGTTTTATTACAATTTCCTACTACATCATTAAATATACAATTTTTTGAACAATATCCATTGCAACTTTGTCCATAAAAACCGTTTTTACATGATTTACAACCACCTGCTCTATCACAATATTTAGTATCACAATTTGAACTACAAGGATTTGTACAATCATCTCCATGTTTTCCTATTTCACATTCATAACAATATCCAGTTTTGTTACATTTATTATCTAAGCAAAATTTACATTGATCTTCACATCTATCTCCATAATATCCTGTCGTACAATTTTCACAATCTCCTGTTTTAAAATCACATGGTCCATCACAATTTTTTGGACATTTTTGTTCACAAGTTACTGTATAAAAACCTGTTTCACAATAATCGCAAGTTCCATTTTGATAACATGATGTTTCATTTTCAGTAAAATTCAATCGACAATTTTCTTGACATTCATCATTGCAATCATCACCAAAAAATCCATTTTTACAACTAAAACATTTTCCATCATCAAATTTGCATTTATTTACTAAACAATTTTTAGGACAAGGATTATTACAATAATCTCCATAAAATCCATCAACACATTCAAAACATTTTCCTTCTTCATCACAAATTCCTTTTTCAGTTTTACTACAATTCTCACTACAAGTCATATTACAAAAATCTCCATAAAATCCTTCATTACAACTATCACATGTTCCATTTATTTTATTACAATTTCCTTGTGTTTCATCATAAATACAATTTTCTGAACATTTAAATTCACATTTTTCTCCATAAAATTTATCTTTACATTCACATTTTCCAGTTGATCTTTCACAAAATGTTGATTTGCATCCTTCACTACAAGTTTTATTACAATTTTCTCCATATTTTCCCATTTCACAGTCATAACATTTTCCTGTATCTTTTTCACAACCTCTTTCATTACAATCAGTACAATTTTTATTACATGTATCACCATAATATCCAACAAAACATTCTTTACAAAATTTTGTTTCTATATCACAATTGGAAACTGTTGTGTTACATCCAATTTCACATTCATCTTCACATTTTTTACCAGATAAACCTTCTTCACATTTTATACATTCACCAGAATCTTTATCACATTTTAGACAATTAAGACTACAATTTTTATCACATTTTTCACCATAATATCCATCAATACAATTTCCTTCACATAATCCATCAGGAAATAAACATTTTCCTCCTTCACAATTTCCACAAGTTTCATTACATTTTATTCCAGTTTTTTCTGGATTTGAACATCCTTCAAGACAATTTCCATATTTATCACATGTATTATTTAAACAATCACTTGGACAATCAATTTTACAATCCTCTCCATATGTGAGATTATTATAACAAGAATCACAAGTTCCATCAAAATTACATGTTCCTTTACCATAACCATTTTTTACACAATTTGATGGACATTGAATAGTACAATTTTCTTCATAATGAGTATAATTATAGCAATAATCACATGTTCCATCTTTATGACATTGATTATATTCACTTTCTTCATCTTCTTCTTCAGTATTATTTAATCTACAATAATTAGGACATTCAATAGAACAGTTATCACCATAAAATTTATTATTTACACAATAATCACATGAACCATCTATGTAACATGTAGCTTCACTTTCATTTAATTTATCTTTTATTTTACAATTTTCTGGACAATTTTTTTCACAATCATTATTATAATATAAATTATCTTTACAAAATAAACATTTTCCATCTTCTTTTTCACAATATTTATTTTCATTTTTTTCATCATAACAATTTTGACTACAATTGTATTCACAAAAATTTCCATAAAAACCATTTTTACATAATGAACATTTTTTTGAATTTCCATCACATTCATCTGTTGCACAATTACATTCAGAACATTTATTATCAGTAGTAATAAAATAATTTAATTTACATAATGTACATATTGTTTTATTATAACATTTTAAACAATTTTCATCCAAACAAAATGATGATGATGATGATTCACTATCTTCTTCTTCTTCTGATGATGAAAAAGATGTTTCATTAAAAGATTTTATAATCAAAATTTTATAAAAAACAATTAAAAAATAAAAATTTATTTTCATTTTATTATAATTAAAATATAAATATTTTAATTAAAAAAAAAAAATAATATTTATTATTATTGAAATTTTATTTACTAAAATTATTATTAATTTATATATTTACAATTTATAAAAATAAAAAATCATTTTTTTCCTTTTTTTTTATTATTTTTTTTATTATTTTTTTTACTATTTTTTTTCTTTTTTTTCTTTCTATCATCTTCTTCAGATTCTTCTTCTTCTTCTTCTTCATTAGTTTCATCATCTTCTTCTTCTTCCTCTTCCATTCCAATTTCAGGATATTCACCCTTTTTTCCCAATTTTTCATTCACTTTTATTTTATCTTCATCAGGAACTAATTCATTCAATTTCAATTGCAAATCTCTCAATTGAACATTCAATTCATATTCTTTTTTATCTAATTCATCCAATCTCGCAATAATTTCTTCTTTTGTACTTACACCACCCATTTTAATTTTTTCCTTTAAATTAAATAAATTAAAATATGGAACTTTCAAATAATAAATTAAATAATATTAATAATAATGATATTTATATTAAACTTATTAAAAACTTTGAAAATCATTTAATTTCTAATGAAAAAAAAGAAGCAATTTATAATTATATGAAAAATTATACAGAAAAAAATTTTTCTAATGATATTATTTTTATCTTAGAAGATTTTAATAATATTATTTCGCAATCAATTCAAGCAATAAAATCTTTATTAGCGGAAAATGAAAGATTAAATGAAAATAATATTAATTTTTTGCAAAATAATTTAAATTATTCGAAACAAAAATTTTCTAATGATAATAATAATAATTATGCAAATAATAATAATAATAATAATTCAAATGATGAAGTCAATTCAATTAGAATTAATATTCATAATTCAAAAACAATCGATGGAGCAAATTTAAAAAAGCCTTTAAGAGAAATATTTAAAAACAATCTAAATAAAAAAAATATTTTAAATAAAAATTTTGATAATAAAAATTTTGATAATAAAAATTTTGATAATAATAATGAAAATAAATTTGAAAATATTCAAAAAAATTTTATAAATGATTTTTCAAATAAAAATATGAAAATTAATAAAAGTAATGAAAATATTATTAATAAATCATTTTTAGAAACTCAAAATAATAATAAAAAAGAAAAAATCGAAAAAATAAAAATCACAAACGAAATTCTTAAAAAAATAAACACAATGAATAAAAATAAATTATATTTTACAAATAAATACATTCAACATTCAAAAAACGAAAATTTAGAAGAAAATTATAAATTTTTACTAAATAAAATAATTAACTATAATTTAGACATTCGATCTTTAATAGAAATAAATTCAGATTTAATAAAATTCCAACAAAAAAACAAAAAAAACACTCAAATAAAAAAAAATTACAGTCCATTTATTTTAGAACCAAACGAATCAAAAGAATTCAAATCAAATTTACGAATCTACAACAACAACGAAAAAACAAATCAAAAACCTTTTTTAAATTATACTAATCCATATGGTCAATTATTCTCATAAAAAAATATTAGTAATTTTAATTTAATATTATTTAATATTAATTATTTTTAAATTAATATTAATTAAAATTTTATATATCTAAGAATCAATATGGGTCGAATGTACGGAAGTGGAAAAGGTATAAGTAAATCTTCAATGCCTTATAAAAAGGTACCCCCGAGATGGTTAACCATAGATTCAAGTGAAGTTGTAAAACAAATCGAAGCATTAGCAAAAAAAGGTTATAAACCAAGTCAAATAGGTGTAATTTTAAGAGATAATTATGCAATTCCTCAATCAAGATTATTAACTGGTGCTAAAATTTTAAGAGTTCTTAAAAAAAAAGGAATTGCCCCTGAAATTCCCGAAGATTTATATCATTTAATGAGAAAAGCAGTTTCAATGAGAAAACATATTGAAAAAAATCATAGAGATAAAGATAGTAAATATAGATTAATTTTAGTTGAAAGTAAAATTCATAGATTAGTAAGATATTTCAAATTAACTAAACAATTACCTGCAAATTGGAAATATGATTATCAAACAGCTTTAGCTTTAGTTTCATAAATAATAATAATAATAATAAAAAATAATTATATGAAAAATAAACTTATTTAAAATATCTAATTTTTTATATAAAAATATTTACATTAAATAATTATTTTTTTTTATTATTTTTTATAAACATTTTAAAATATCATATTTAATTTTATTAATATTAAAAAAAAAATGCTTGACAATCTTTTAAAATTCAGTCATGAAATTAACATTCCAGAAGATTATTTACGTAAAAAAGCAAACACCTATTTTGAAGATGCTAATTCAACGCCAATTCCGGATGTCGAAGCAACATTTTCCAAAAAACAAGAAGATTATAAAGATTTAGTTGATATGTTAAAAGACGAAATGAAAATGTGTCCTTTTGAAAATATAATTTTAAAACTAAAAGAAAAAACTTCCGTCGATGGATTAAAAAGAAATTTAGAATTAACTGGCCAAATTCCCGAAAAAAAAAACAAAGATGAATTAGATTCATTCAAAAACGATTTCTTCTCAAACGTTGTTAATACTAATTCATTCTTTGATTTAGATGATTCTAAAGCATATAAAATAGAAGACACTCAAGGAAAAGGACAAAAATTTGAATCACCTAATTTATATGACATTAACGGAGATGAAACAACAATAGGAATTAATGAAATTGATTCTATAATTTTCATCTATGACAAAAACGAAGATTTCGAAGAATTTATTAAAAAATGCAATTCTTTAAATTTAAATGTCATTTGCGTATGTAAAACACCCGATTTTTTCGGAAGAAAAAAATACTTAATCGAACAAGGATTTTTAAACCAATTTCCACATTATTTTCTAAGAGAAGAAGAAGAAAATGCTTTCAATAAATTAAAATGCCCAAGAATAATAGTAATAAATTCAAAAGGAGTCGTTTATGAAAATAAAACTTTAAATGGCCTTAAAAACGTTGATCTTCAAAATGAAGTTTTATATGCGCCCGAACAAAATGAAATTGATGATGTTACTAATTTAAATGCTTGGTTTTCAAATGGGGACAATAAAACTAAAAGTTATTTTGTGAAAAAAATTAATAGAGATTTAGAACAAAAAGGTTTAAATCAAGTTAATTTTAATATTGATTGTGAAACTTTATTTGATAAAGAAGGTGTTTTAAGCACTAAAGTAAAACCGCAATTTAATGGAATTTGTCCAAAAAGTAAAAAAAACATTTTAGAAAATTTAATTAAAAATTTCACAAAAGATTCGAAATTAGAACAAGTTGAAAATAAAGTTGAATACATTTAAATAATTTTAAAAATAAAATATTAATTTTTATTTAATAAAAATAATAATCAATTTTTTACAATAAAAATAATTAATTAAATTAAATAATTATTATTATTTAAATTCATCTAAAAAAATTAATTTTTGAATTATTTATAAATAAATGGGAAATATTTTTCAAGAAATTAACGTTATTAACAACGTTCAATCAACAGAAAATCAAAATGAACAAAATCAATTTGAAAAAAGAAAAGATGTTAAATTATTATCATTAAAAAAAAATTTAATCCGCGAAAACGAATTTAAATCATTAGAAAGTGAAGCATTAACAATAAAAAAAAAACACAATAAACAAATCGAAGATCATGATTTAATAGACAATTGCATAATCAAACATTTCTTCATGCGAACATTAGACGCACCAGCTCGTTTAGAAATCATAAAAGAAATGTCATTAGCATATGTCCCAGAAAAAACAATCATTTTCAAACAAGGTTCACCCGGAAATTATTTTTACATACTAAAATCAGGAAAAGCAAATTTAATCATCGATAACATTAAAAAAATCTCCATCAACGTCGGCGAAAGTTTCGGAGAATTAGCATTACTTCATGGCTCTCCAAGAACAGGCACAGTCATTGCAGAAACAGAATGTTATTTATGGGTTTTAGAACGAAAACATTTTCGAAAAATCGTAGATCATATTACTAAATTAAATTTCGAAGAAAATAAAAATTTCATTCAATCTATTCCAATTTTAGCTCATATCGATCATTATCAACAAACTATTTTATGCGTTTCTTTAATAAAAGAAACTTTCGATGAAGGAACTTACATTGTAAAAGAAGGTGATGCAGCGAATTGTATTTACATTGTTAAATCAGGAGAAGTTAATTGCATTAGAGATGGAAAAATTATACGAACTTTAAAACATGGAGAAAATTTTGGAGAAAGAAGCATTTTAATTGATAGTAAAAGAACGATGGATTGTGTAGCGAAAACTAATTGTATATGCTATAGCATATCTAAAGTTACATTGCAAAATATGTTAGGGGAAAAGTATATAACTTTACTTTATTTGAATTTTGTTAAAGCGAGTTTTTTTACATCGAAAAAATTGAATCTCATTAATGAAAATATTATTGAAAATATTTTTGAATATTTCGAAGCGATTAATTTATCAGGAGATAAAATTGCTTTTGAAAAAGGTTATAAAAAATCTAGTAATTTTGTTATTATTATAGACGGAAATTTAATTAATAAAGAAACTAAAGAAATTGTTGCAAATCGAGGCTCAATTTTATTTGAAGATGATTTATATGAAAATACTAATGAAATAATCGAATATGAATTAATTCCAAGTCCAGATTGTTTATTTTTAAAAGCAAATACAGAAAAAATATTAAATAAATTAGGAGCAAATTTAAAAGAAATTATTAAAAAAAGTGAAATGATAAAAACTTTAAAAAAAGTTTCTATATTTAGAAATTTGCCTATGAGCAAATATGAAAAACTAACTAAAAAAATTGGAATAGAAAATTATGAAAAAGGAAAAATAATAATTTCTGAAGGAGAAACAGGCGATAAATTTTATATAGTTAAAAAAGGTAAAGTTGATATAAGTGTAAATGGAAAATATTTAAGAACTTTAAATGAAAAAGAATATTTTGGTGAAAGAGCTTTATTTTTTAATGAAGCAAGAAGCGCAACAATAACTGCAAAAACTGATGTTGAATTATATTATTTATGTCAAAATGATTTTAAAGCTAATATTGAAGAAAATATGAAACAACATTTAATTAATAGATTGTATTTACAAGACAATAAAATCGAATTAAAAGATTTAATATTTGTTCAATCTTTAGGTTCCGGAAATTATGGAAATGTTTCTTTAGTTTCTTCTAAAAAAAATAATTTTGAATATGCTATAAAAGGAATTTCAAGAAATCAAATAGATGCAGAACAATTGCATCATAATTTAGAATTAGAGAGATCGATTTTATTACAAATTGACCATCCTTTTATTGTTAAATTAGTCAAAACATTAAAAGACGAAAAATTCATTTATTTTTTAATGGAACTTGTGAAAGGAAAAGAACTATTCGATGTGATAAGAGATATAGGTCTATTAAACAAAGAACAAACTCAATTTTACGGAGGATGTATGTTAATCGCAATAGAATATTTACATGAACGTAAATTCATATACAGAGATTTAAAACCAGAAAATATAATGGTCACATTCGACACAGGTTATATAAAAATAATAGATTTTGGAACATCTAAAAAAATAATAGATAGAACAAGCACAATAATAGGTACCCCCCATTATATGGCCCCAGAAGTTATTTTAGGGGAGGGTTATTCTTTTCAAGTTGATTGCTGGTCAATTGCGATATGCTTATATGAATTTATGTGCGGGGGGTTACCCTTTGGAGAATCAGCTGAAGATCCGATGGATGTTTATTTAGCTATTGTCAATGCTAAATTAACTTTTCCAAAGTTTTGTAAAGACAGAGATTTTAAAAATTTAATGATTCAAATGCTATCTAAAAATCCTATTAAAAGATTAACCAAAATAAAACAAATTAAAAATCATGTTTGGTTCCAAAATATTAATTGGGATGAATTAATTAGTATGAATATGGTTCCACCTTATATTCCTAAACAAAAAGTATCAAATAAAAAAGATGATTATAAAGGAATGGAATTTATCGAATATGTAAAAAAGAATTATAAAGAATATGAAAATGATGAAATTGAAATTTCTAATGAAGATAAAGAAAAATATAATGTATGGTTCCAAAATTATTAATTTCTATAAATTAAATTAAATATATTATTTTAACATAATTTAAAATAAATAAGATTAATTATTAATTTATATTTAATTTTAATTTATTTTTATTATTTATCATATGAAAAATAATACAATTACAACATCATATAATCCAATTCCACCAAAATCTTTCCCTAAAAAAACTTTTAAACATCCTGAACAAAGACAATTAAAAAAATTTAAAATTGAAAAAGAATTTAATTTTCCTCTTCCATCAAAATTTATTTATTATTGTCAAACAATACCTACATTGACATCTATATTTACATATGATAATATTACAATATATGATAAAATAAGTGATTCTACTATAACAAATTTTCCACAAATTAATGAATCAATAACAGCCGGAATATTTAGAGAGGATGGAAAAGTAATAATAACTGGAACAAAATCAGGAAAAATTATATTACATGATATAGTAAATAAAAATATATTAAGAAAATATAACGCATTTCAATTAGAAGTTAATAGTATTGATATTGATAGTAGTTTAATTAATTTTGTTTCAGCTTCCAAAGATTGTTCTTTTAAACTTTTTGAAATGTCTTCTAAAACAATAAAAAAAGAATATAATAAAGCTCATAATGATTATATTAGATGTTGTAAATATTTCAATGATAATGATATATTAACAGGAAGTTATGATAAAAAAATAAAATTATGGGATATTAGAGAAAATAATTGTTCTTTAATTTTTGATAATAAAAATATAAATGAAGATATTTTTATATTAGATAACAATTATTTTATAACAACTTCTGATAATGAAATAGTATTATATGATATAAGAAAACAAGAAGAATTAAATAGAATAACACCTTTAAAAACGAATATATCTAAATTAATATCTTCAAAAAATAAAGAAAGATTATTTTTATTAGCACCAAATGAAAAATTTATTAAAATTTTAGATTTAAATAACTTATCATTTCAATCATTGTATTCAATTAAATTTAATAATAAAATTGTATCATTTGATATATCAAATGATATGAATAATTATAGTATTGGATTTGAAAATGGTGAAGTTCTAATAAAAAGTAAAAATATAATAAATGAATATGATGAATCTAAAGCACTTAATTATGATGAAGAAGAAAAAAATTTAGAATTATTAGATCCTTCAAAATATGCAGAAAAAAGTATTGTAAAAAATTATAAATATTTTAATAGAGGTCAATATATTAAAAATTTAGATAGAAATACAGATATTTATATAGAAAAACAAAAGAAAAAAAAACTTCAAAAATATGATATTTATATTAAAAAATTTTTATATCATGAAGCATTAGATTATGCCTTAAAAACAAAACAAACAGAAATTATAATGGGTGTTATTGAAGAATTAATAAATAGAAATACATTAAAAATGGCAATTTCAAAAAGAAATGAAGAAGATGTTATTTTATTATTAAATTTTATTTTATTGAAAATAAGAGAACCAAAAATTATGAATATATTAATATATATTTTTGATTTAATGATTAATTATTATATTATATTTATTGAAAAAAATGAAGAAATTAATAAATTATTTAAATTAATTGAAAAAGAAATAAATAATGAAATTCAATTTGAAAAAGAATTATTTAATATTAAAGATAAAATTAATAATATTATTGAAGTTTATAATAATATAAATTAAATAATTAAAAACAATGTTTATTTTAGTAATTTTTTAATATTTTCATATTATTAATATCATAAATATTATTTACTATGTTATCAAATAATAAATTAATTTCTACATTTGTATTTGATATTGTTATATCTTTAAATTTTTTATCATTATCTTTTGGTATAAATAAAACTTTATTAATAATTTTAATAATTTCTTTTTCTGTACTAAATTTCCAATTCATTCCTTCTTCATTTAATTTATTTATAATTTTTTCTAATATTTCATTTATGTTATTCATTGATTCTTTAAATTCATTGAATATTTTTTCATTTAATATATTTATATTATTACCTGAATTAAAATAATTATAAATATTTTTATAATTTAAATTTAATATTTCATAGTTTTTTATTAAAATTAATAATAATGATGAAAATTCATCCATATTTTTTAATAAATTATTAATTATATCTAAAAATAATTTAAATATAACAAATTTCGATTGAAAATTTAATATAGAACTATCAATCGATAAAAATAAAAAAATTTCATTAGATAATTTTTCAAAAGAATCAATTTTATTTAATTTTTTTATATAAAAAGATAAATTATATAATATTATTAAAGAGAAACTATATTTTAAATTTTTATCTTCAGAATAATCATTTTTTATGTCAGAAATAAAATTAACTATAATATCAAAAAAATTTTCAATATGATTTAATAATTCATTATTATTATATTGTTGTTCCGAAAATATTTTTAAAAACATTTTATTTGTTAAAAATTTATTTATTAATATTAAAACACTAAAAGAAAATCTTATTTTATTATTTATTAAATTAATTAAAATAGTTTCAATAAAATCATTAATATAAGAAATTTCTAAAATATTTGGGAAAATATCAAATATTTTTAATATAAAATAAAAGATCTTACTTTTAAATTCATAAGTCAAATCTTCTAAATTTGAAAAAAATTTAACAAAAAATTCATTTAAAATTCTTCCATTTTCATTAAAAATATTTATAAATATTTCATTATAATATATTGAATAATTTTTTATATAATCAATTATAATAATAGAAGAATTATTTACATTTTCATCAATTTTTTTTAAAAATTCAAAAAGATTATTATTATCTTCATTAGAAAATAAAATAAATTTATTTTTATTTTCTTCATTTAATTTTATATTTTGGATAAAATATTTATTTGTGTCTTCTAAAAAATATAATATAATTGATAAAACAATATTTGTAAATTTTTGATAGTTATTTATTGATTTATTATCCATTAAACTTGAAAAATTTCCAAAAAAAATCAATAAAATGTTGTTAATAAATTTATTTAAATTTTCTTTCGAAATAAAATTTTCTTGACATAAAAGAAATTTATATACATCTAAACATTCAATTTTATATTTATTTTCTTGATTTGCATTTCTATCTAATAATATTCTATGAAATATTATAAAATTATATAACAATGTTAAAAATTTTAAATTTTGGTGTATATTTTTATTTATTGTTTCTAAATTAATTATATTATTAATACAAAAAATAAGTATATTAAATGGAAAAAACTTTTTTAATTCTTGATATGTAGTATTATTAATTTTTTTTAAATTATTCGCCAAAAATTTATTTAAATTTCCATTAAATTTTTCATAAATATTATCCATTATTACACATAATATTGTTAAAATAGGTTTAATTAAACCATAATTTTTTTCTTTTTCCATTTCAAAATATTCTAATAAATTTTGAACAAAAAATTCTAGATTATTATCATTAAAATTTTCAATATTTTCCTTACAAATTAATTCTTTAAAAACAATATATATATCATTATAATTAATATTCAATCCTCCACATAATTCTATTAAATTATTAAATTGATTTAATAAAAATTTTATATTTAAATCATTATTTTCAGATAATTCTATTATATTAGAAATTATTTTCTGAACATCCAACCCATTACCCATAAATTAAATATTTTTAAAAAATAAAATTTAATTTAATATTATAAATTATTTATAATTATGATTTATTTATTTCATTTAATTTTTTCAATTTATTTTCTCTTTTAAGTTGTTTATTTTCATTTTCAGCATTCATATTATAATATTTTTTAACATCTTTTGGTAAATCTTTCCATTCATTTTTACATTTTTTTTCTAATTCATTATCTTTTAAATCTTTATGCATTTGTTTATATTCATTTTTAAATAGCATATATGCATCAATTTTTTTATTTTTTATTTTAGAACCTTTTTCAGATTTAATAACTGATTGAGAAATTAAATTTTCTACAAATGTTTTAATTTGTTCTTTTTCATATTTTCTTTTTTTTTGTAAATATTTATTTTCATTATTATTTTGTGATAAAATCTTATGATTTAATAATAAATGTTCTATATCTCTTCCTGTTAAATCTGTTTGAGTTCCTATTTCACTTAATCCAAAATATTCATTTATGTAATTATTTAAATTAATATCTTTTTCTGTTTTTGATTCTGTTTCAATTGAAACATTATTATATATATTTGATTCAATATCATTTTTCATTAGAAAAGAATTTAATTATTTTAAAATTATTTAAGTTATTATTGTAAGATGTTTTTAAAAAATAAAAATAAATAGAAATTTTTAAGAAAATGGGGATTGGGGATTGGGGATTGGGGATTGGGGAT
>JAEEGK010017247.1_pt1 | contig 15768 bp, 10 predicted proteins | sample 8958771 | NCBI WGS metagenome assembly JAEEGK01 (sample SAMN16246547, study PRJNA631951) | gut metagenome | biome: gut microbiome; feature: rumen; material: SC-attached | host: Bos | place: Iran: Karaj | collected 2018-10
CTGCTGTTTTGCTCGTGGCAGGTGCTGAGGGCAAACGTTCTGCGTTGACCCACTCACGCGTGATGATTCATCAGCCTATGGGTGGTGCACAGGGACAGGCTTCTGATATTGAGATTACAGCCCGTGAAATTCAGAAATTGAAGAAAGAACTTTATACCATCATCGCCGACCACTCTCATACGCCTTTCGATAAGGTGTGGGCCGACTCTGACCGCGACTACTGGATGACGGCTCAGGAGGCTTTAGAGTATGGTATGATTGACGAAGTGCTGACCAAGAAGAAATAAGCGAGATGGCAATTAAGACTATGAACAAGTGTAATTTCTGCGGACGCTCAGACAAGGATGTGCGTCTGCTGATTACAGGCCTCAATGCCTACATCTGCGATGAGTGTGTGCGTCGTGCCGGTGAAATCGTAGATGAGGCATTGGAAAAACAAGCTACCACCAAGCTGGGACTAAACCTGAAGACGATGCCGAAGCCTCGTGAAATTAAGGATTTTCTGGATCAGTATGTGATTGGTCAGGACGAGGCAAAGCGTTATCTTTCCGTAGCTGTGTATAACCACTACAAGCGTCTACTCCAAAAGACAGGCGACGACGAGGTGGAGATTGAGAAGTCTAATATTATTATGGTGGGTGCTACAGGCACGGGCAAGACCTTGCTGGCTCGCACCATTGCCAAGTTCCTGAGCGTGCCTTTCACCATCGTGGATGCTACGGTGTTGACCGAGGCAGGATATGTGGGCGAGGATATCGAGAGCATCTTGACACGTCTGCTTCAAGTGGCTGACTATGATGTGAAAGCCGCTGAGCGAGGTATCGTGTTCATTGATGAAATCGACAAGATAGCCCGCAAGGGCGACAACCCTTCCATCACGCGAGACGTGAGCGGTGAGGGTGTGCAACAGGGCTTGCTGAAGCTTTTGGAAGGTAGCATCGTGAATGTGCCTCCTCAAGGAGGTCGCAAGCATCCTGAACAGCGAATGATTCCTGTGGACACAAAGAACATACTGTTCATCTGTGGTGGTGCCTTCGACGGTATCGAGCGCAAGATTGCCCAGCGCATGAACACCCACGTGGTGGGCTATAACTCGGTGCAGAACGTGCGTAAAATAAATAAGGATGAACTGATGCAGTATATTCAGCCGCAAGACCTGAAGTCGTTCGGACTCATCCCCGAGATTATCGGTCGTCTGCCTGTGCTGACCTACCTGAATCCATTGGACCGCAAGGCATTGGAGCGCATTCTGCTGGAGCCCAAGAACTCCATTGTGAAGCAGTATGAGAAGCTCTTCGAGATGGACGGCATCACACTGACCTTCGAACCGGACGCCCTGAAACTCATTGTTGACAAGGCAGTGGAATATAGACTCGGAGCACGCGGACTGCGTTCTATCGTTGAGAGTATCATGATGGACGCCATGTTTGAGGTGCCCTCGAAACGTGTCAAAACCTTTAAGGTGACAGCCGAGTATGCACAGCAGCAGCTCGACAAGTCGCACTTACAATAAATACCGAAAGCCTATGGTAAAGAAGAAAATTAATTTGAACGAAGCCCTGAAGAAATATTTCGGCTTTGACAAGTTCAAAGGTGACCAGGAAGCCATCGTGCAGAACGTGCTGGACGGCAAGAACACCTTTGTGCTCATGCCTACCGGAGGGGGAAAGTCGCTTTGCTACCAGTTGCCGTCGTTGCTGCTGGATGGTACTGCCATCGTTATCTCGCCTCTCATAGCACTGATGAAGAACCAGGTGGATGTGATCAGTGCCATGAGTGAGGAGGGCACCGCCCACTATCTGAACTCGTCGCTGAACAAATCGGCTATCGACCAGGTGAAGGACGACGTGAAGGCGGGGCGCACCAAACTGCTCTACGTGGCACCTGAGTCGCTGACGAAAGAGGAGAATGTGGAGTTCCTGAAACAGGCCAAGATATCATTCTATGCGATTGACGAGGCTCACTGTATCTCAGAGTGGGGACACGATTTCCGACCCGAGTATCGTCGCATCCGTCCGATTATCAACGAGATAGGTAATGCACCTATCATCGCGCTGACGGCTACGGCAACGGACAAGGTGCGCACGGATATCAAGAAGAATCTGGCAATTCTCGACGCTGACGAGTTCAAGAGCTCGTTCAACCGTCCGAACCTGTATTACGAGGTGCGCCCGAAGACGAAGGATGTGGATAAGGACATCATCAAGTTTATCAAGCAGCACCCGGGCAAGAGCGGCATCATCTACTGTCTCTCGCGTAAGAAAGTGGAGGAACTGGCTGAGATTCTGCGTGCCAACGACATCAAGGCGCAGGCCTATCACGCAGGACTTGACTCGACGCTGCGCTCGCAGACACAGGACGATTTCCTGATGGAGAAGATTGACGTCATTGTGGCTACCATAGCTTTCGGTATGGGTATTGACAAACCGGATGTGCGCTTTGTCATCCACTACGACATTCCCAAGTCGCTTGAAGGATACTATCAGGAGACGGGACGTGCCGGACGTGACGGCGGCGAGGGCTTGTGCATCACCTTCTATGCCAATAAGGACCTGCAGAAACTGGATAAGTTTATGGAGGGAAAACCTGTGGCGGAGCAGGATATCGGGCGACAGCTGTTGCAAGAGACGGCTGCCTATGCCGAAACCTCTGTCTGCCGTCGTAAGATGCTGCTGCATTACTTCGGTGAGGTGTATGAACAGGACAACTGTCATAACTGCGACAACTGTCTGCACCCGAAGACCAAGATAGAGGCGAAGAACCAGCTGATCATCGTGCTGAACACCATTCTCGCCATCAAGGAAAATTTCCGTGCCGACTATGTGATAGACTTCATCGAGGGACGCGAAACGGAAGAAATCATAGCCCATAAGCATCAGGACCATGATTTGTTCGGTGCCGGCGAGGATGAAGACAATAAACTGTGGAACCCCGTCATCCGTCAGGCACTGATAGCCGGTTATCTGAAGAAGGACGTTGAGAACTACGGACTGCTGAAGGTGACGTCTGCAGGTAAGAAATTCCTGAAGCATCCCGAGTCGTTCATGATAGTGGAAGACAAGGAGTTTAACGAAGACTACGAAAGCACCACTGAGCAGGAAGGCGGTACCAGTGCTTTGGACCCCACGCTGAATGCCATGCTGAAGGACCTGCGCAAGAAGGTGTCAAAGCAGATGAACCGTCCACCTTACGTCATCTTCCAGGATGTGTCGCTGGAACAGATGGCAACCGATTATCCCGTGACACTGGAGGAACTGAAGAATATCCAGGGAGTGGGCGAGGGTAAGGTGAAACAGCCCTACGCAAAGGAGTTCGTTGATTTGATTAAGCGCTATTGCGAAGAGAACGATATCACCCGACAGGCTGACCTCCGCGTGCGTACCGTTGCCAAGAAATCGATGCTGAAGGTGAAGATCATACAGGGCATCGACCGGCAGGTGGCACTCGACGATATTGCCAATGCCCAGGGACTGGAGTTTGAGGAGCTGCTCGACGAAGTGGAGGCTATCGTATATAGCGGCACCAAGTTGAACATCGACTATTTCCTGGATGAGGTGATGGACGAAGACCATGTTGACGATATCTATGACTATTTCTCGGAAAGTGACACCGACTCGCTGGAAGCCGCTCTCGACGAATTGGGCGACGAGTGCTCGGAAGACGAGATACGACTGGTGCGCATCAAGTTTATTTCGGAAATGGCCAATTAAGTGTTAAGAATGAATAGTTAAGCGTTAAGAATTAAGAAAAAATGCAGGGTTGCATCGATTTTCTTAATTCTTAATTCTTAATTTCTAATTAAAATGAGTAATTTTGCACGCAATAAAATTTAAAAGGAGTTTTTTATGTCATCATTTATTGCAGATAAGATTGTGATGGACGGCTTGACTTTCGACGACGTCCTGTTGATTCCCGCTTATTCAGAAGTACTGCCAAAGACAGTAGAGTTGCAAACGCAGTTTTCGCGTCACATCCGACTGAATATCCCCTTTGTGACAGCAGCAATGGACACTGTGACAGAGAGTCAGATGGCTATTGCCATTGCCCGTGAGGGAGGTATTGGTGTGATTCACAAGAACATGTCTATCGAGAACCAAGCCCGTGAGGTGGCTATCGTGAAACGTGCTGAGAACGGTATGATTTACGACCCCATTACCATTCCACTGGGTTCGTCAGTGGCACAGGCACTCGACATCATGGCAGAATACCATATCGGTGGTATCCCAGTGGTGGATGATGAGAAGCACCTGATGGGTATTGTCACCAACCGCGACCTGCGCTTCGAGCGCCGTCTGGACAGACCCATCGAGGAGATTATGTCGAAGGAAAACCTTGTGACCACCCATCAGCAGACCGACTTGTCAGCTGCTGCACAGATTCTGCAGGAGAACAAGATTGAGAAACTGCCGGTGGTAGATAAGGACAATCACTTGATTGGTCTGATTACCTATAAGGATATCACAAAGGCAAAAGACAAGCCAATGGCTTGCAAGGACGAGAAAGGTCGTCTGCGCGTGGCTGCAGGTGTGGGTGTTACGTTCGATACGCTCGACCGCATGCAGGCACTGGTGAATGCAGGTGCCGACGCTATTGTGATTGATACGGCTCACGGTCATTCCAAGGGCGTTGTGGAGAAACTGCGCGAGGCGAAGGCCTCGTTCCCCAATATCGATATCGTTGTGGGTAACATTGCTACGGGCGAAGCTGCCAAGATGTTGGTGGATAATGGTGCTGACGCCGTGAAAGTGGGCATCGGTCCCGGTTCTATCTGTACGACACGTGTGGTTGCCGGTGTGGGTGTTCCCCAGTTGAGCGCCGTCTATGATGTGTATAAGACACTGAAGGGCACTGGTGTTCCATTGATTGCCGATGGCGGTCTGCGCTATTCGGGTGATATCGTCAAGGCTTTGGCTGCAGGCGGTTCGTGCGTGATGATCGGTTCGCTGGTAGCCGGTACAGAGGAGAGTCCTGGCGATACGATTATCTATAACGGTCGTAAGTTCAAGAGCTATCGTGGTATGGGTTCGCTGGAGGCTATGGAGCATGGTTCAAAGGACCGTTACTTCCAGGCTGACACGAAGGAAACCAAGAAACTCGTACCAGAGGGTATTGCCGGTCGTGTACCTTATAAAGGAACTGTTCAGGAGGTGATTTATCAGATGGTAGGCGGTTTGCGCTCAGGTATGGGCTATTGCGGTGCTTCTACTATCGAGAAGTTGCATGATGCCAAGTTCACCCGTATTACGAATGCCGGTGTCAACGAGAGCCATCCGCATGATATCACTATCACCAGTGAGGCTCCTAACTATTCACGTCCAAACGATTAAGATGAAGTCTCTGCTACTGTTCGTCTTGACGATGCTGACTCCTGTAGGGGTGGCGGCAGCTGAGGATCCGATACTGTTTATGGTGGGTGATATGCCTGTCACACGTACGGAGTTCGAACAGTCGTATCTGAAGATGGTAGGCTTCGGACAGGCACCTCAGTCGGTGGCTGACTATCTGGAGTCGTATATCGTATATAAACTGAAGGTGAAGGCAGCACTTGATGCACATATCGATGCTACGAGTGCCTTCAAGGCGGCATACGCACAGAGTGTGTCGGCAAATACTCCGGTGCAGCAGACCGTTGCCGTTACATCGACGGGGCGGTTGACAGCACCGGCTTCATCAGTTAATGCACAATACGAAGAGCTCAGACGGAGAGCCGGTGTCGATGGACTGATATGTCTCTCGCAGATATTCATTCCTGTGGCCCAGAAGGCAAGTAGGGAGGAACAGCGTCAGGCTCAGCAGCGCATGGAGCGAATATACCATGAGTTGCAACAAGGTGCTGACTTCGGACAGTTGGCGCGACAGTATTCACAGGATGGGTCATCGGCACAGAACGGCGGTGAGATGGGGTGGTTCAGTCGTGGACAGTTGTTCAAGGAAATAGAGGATGCGGCCTTTGGAATGAAGAAAGGGGAGATGAGTCGCCCCTTTCTTTCAACCATCGGTTACCATATCCTGCTGTTGAAAGACAGGAAACAGCTGGCGCGCTTTGACGCGCTGAGGGGTGACCTGGCTGCGGAGGCAGAGCATAGGCAGATTCATCAGTTGACGACAACAGCCCCATTGCAAGGTGATATCATTGAGCGACAGGAGGCAACTGTTGTGGTGAGTGATGTTCAGATGCCCGCAGACCCCTTGCAGCGTGAATACTATGAGGGACTGCTGCTTTTCGAGCAAAGTAAGCAGTCGGTGGGCAGGCATGCTGCAGAAGACGAGGAGGCCCTGAAGTATTTTTTCAAGAAGAACAAGAAAAAATATCGTCGTAAGGGTTTCAAGCCCAAAGACTATACCGAGGTGCGCGAACTCGTTGTCGCTGACTTGCAGGAAGAGATGAACAAACATTGGGTAGCCGATTTGCGGAAGCAATACCCGGTAAGAATAGATAAGAAAGTATTAAAGACAGTAAATAAGCATCATTAGAATGAAGATACGAAGCATTATTGCAATCATGTCGCTGTGGCTGGTCTTCCCTATACAGGGAAAGGCTGTTAATGACAGTATTCAGAGTGTTGTGGATGAAGTAATCTGGGTAGTAGGCGATGAGGCTATTCTGAAGTCGGACGTCGAGGCCATGCGCATACAGGCGCAGCAGGAGGGTGTTCGTTGGAAAGGTGATCCCGACTGTGCCATCCCCGAGCAGATAGCTGTTCAGAAACTGTATCTGCATCAGGCCGCTATCGACAGTATTGAGGTGACGGAGGCGGAAATCACTCAGGGTATTGAGCAGCAGATTGAGTATATGATCTCTGTGATAGGCTCCCGTGAGAAACTGGAGGAGTATCACAAGAAGAATATGACGCAGATTCGTAATGAGCTCCGTGAGTCATACCGTGAGCGACAGATGGTGCAGGAAATGCAGCGCCATCTGGTAAAGGATATTTCGGTGACTCCAGCCGATGTGCGTCGCTATTTTGCCGATCTGCCTCAGGACAGTGTTCCCTTTGTACCTACCGAGGTGGAGGTTCAGATTATCTCGCAGATGCCCCGCGTGGATCAGGAAGAAATCAACCGCGTGAAAGAGGAACTGCGTGACTATACCGATCGTGTGAACAAAGGCGAGACATCGTTCCAGACACTGGCCCGTATGTATTCCGAAGACCCGGGTACGGCTCGTCGCGGAGGTGAGTTGGGTTACACGGGACGAGGCACACTGGACCAGGCTTTTGCCAATGTGGCTTTCAATCTCACCGACCCCAAGAAGGTGTCTAAGATTGTGGAATCGGAATTCGGTTTCCATATTATCCAGTTGATTGATAAGCGTGGTGACAAGGTGAACGTGCGCCATATCCTGCGTAAACCTGTTGTCAGCCAGGAGGCTATTGACCGCTCGCTGGCGCGTCTTGATTCCATTCGTACGGAGATTCTGGACGGGAAATTCACGTTCGAGGCTGGTGCTTCTGTAATCTCAGATGATAAGGATACGCGCAACAACAATGGTCTGATGGCTAATGCTACCCAGAGTGGTCGTACCTCGCGATTCCGCTTGCAGGATCTGCCTTCTGAAATTGCCCGTGCGGTGGATACACTGCAGGTGGGAAACATCTCACGTCCTTTCCAGATGATTAACGAACGTGGTAAGACCATGTGTGTGATTGCCAAGTTGAAGAGTCGTACGGAAGGACATAAAGCCACTATCACGGAAGATTTCCAGGTGATGAAGGATGTCGTGATGGAAAAGCGTCGTCAGGAGAAACTGCACGAGTGGGTGGTCAATAAGATTAAATCGACCTATGTCCGCGTGAATGACAGATACCGCGACTGTCAGTTTGAATATCAAGGGTGGATTAAGTAGTTGAGCGTTGAAGAGGACCCTGTTTGTTCTGATAGGTTTGTTGGCGCTTGGCATGATTCTGGCTATGTCGCCTGCCAAGCGTAAGACGACTCCCCGTAAAAAGGTGGAGGATAAAAGGGTGTATCTTGTTCATTCCGACCAACTGCGATATGACCAGTATCGTAATGGCGACGCACAGATTCTGGTGGGTAATGTGCATTTCCGTCACATGGGGGCTAACCTCTATTGTGACAGTGCCAATTTCTTCCAGCAGACAAACTCCTTTGAGGCTTTCGGACATGTGAAGATGTTGCAGGGCGATACGTTGAAGTTGTTCAGCGACTATGCCTACTATGACGGAAATGCCCAGATTGCCCAGGCACGCTATAACGTGATACTGAAACACCGTGAATCGACGCTATATACTGACAGTCTCGACTACGACCGCCTATATAATTTCGGTAATTTCTTTGAAGGTGGAAAACTGGTGGACAACGGTTCTACGCTGACCAGCGACTGGGGGGAATATCATACTGATACCAAAATGGCTATCTTTTATTATGATGTGCGCTTGCGCGACAAGAACTTCTACCTGACTACCGACTCGCTCTATTATGACACGCAGACCTCGCGTGCGCATATCGTAGGACCTTCGAATATTACATCAGGAACCAGTCATATCTATAGCGAAGACGGCTATTATAATACCAAGACGGAGACATCCGAGCTCTTCGGACGTTCCGTGATGCGTGATGAGGGGCGAACCATCGTGGGAGACAGCGTTTACCACGATGCTAAGAAAGGAACCAGTTATGCCTATTGGAATGTGGTTTACACTGACTCCGTCAATAAGAACGCGTTAACGGGCGACTATTGCGAATATAATGACTCAACGGGTTATGCGATGGCTACCAATAGGGCAGTGGCAATGGATTTCTCGCAGAAAGACACGCTCTATATGCATGCTGATACGTTTAAGTTGTTTACTTTTAACATCCATACTGACTCTGTCTATCGTAAGATACATGCGTATAATAAGGTACGCGCGTACCGTATTGATGTACAGGCTGTCTGCGACTCACTGGTGTATAATTCGCAGGATTCCTGTATGACGATGTATCGTGACCCCATTGTGTGGAACGGCAGTCAGCAGTTGTTTGGTGAGGAAATCCGAGTTTATATGAAGGACTCCACCATCAACCGTGCACATGTCGTAGGACAGGCTTTCTCGACGGAACAGATGCCTGATACGGTACATTTCAACCAAGTATCGTCCAAAGAGATGTTTGCTTTCTTCGAGAAAGGGGAAATACGTGAGACGGATGCGGTGGGCAATGTGCTGATTGTCTATTATCCTGTTGATGAGTCAGACAGTTCACTCATTGGACTGAACTATACGGAAACACCTAAGATGAAGATGTTTCTCGCAAACCGTAAGATGCAGAAAATTTGGATGGAGAAACCTGTAGGTACACTTTATCCGATGACTCAAATACCGCCGGCTAAGTATTTCCTGCCTCAGTATGCATGGTTTGACTATATACGACCACTGAATAAAGCCGATATCTTTAATTGGCGCCCAAAGAAAGCTGGTCAGGAACTGAAGGAAATCAAGCGACGTGAGGCTCCGATACAGAAGATTGGCAGAAAGGAGGGGTGAGTAGTCGATGAAAGATGTCATACATTTGCTGCCAGATGCCGTCGCCAACCAGATAGCAGCGGGTGAGGTGATTCAGCGCCCAGCCTCTGTCATCAAGGAACTGATTGAGAATGCCGTTGACGCTGGAGCCAAGACGATACAGGTGTTGGTGGTTGACGCAGGTCGTACGTCAATACAGGTGATTGACGATGGTAAAGGTATGTCGGAAACGGATGCGCGTCTGGCCTTCGAACGTCATGCTACCTCTAAGATTCGCAAAGCCGACGACTTGTTCGCCCTTACAACGATGGGCTTTCGCGGGGAGGCCCTGCCCTCTATTGCTGCTGTGTCGCAAGTGGAATTACGTACCAAGATGGCTGGCAGTGAACTGGGAACCTATCTGACGCTTTCGGCTTCGAAAGTAGAGGCACAAGAACCTGTCAATTGTCCAATAGGCAGTAATTTTAAGGTGGAAAACTTGTTTTTCAACGTCCCCGCCCGTCGTAAGTTCCTCAAGACGAATGCCACCGAATTGAATAATATCCTGACTGCTTTCGAGCGCATCGTGTTGGTGTATCCCGACATCAACTTCACACTGCATAGTAATGGGCAGGAATTGCTGAATCTGAAGAGCGGGTCGCTGCGCCAGCGTGTGGCAGATGTCTTTGGTAAGCGCTTCAATCAGGATTTGCTGGATGTGAAGGTTGAAACTGCTATCTGTAAGATTATGGGCTTTGTGGGCAAACCGGAGTCTGCTCGAAAGAAAGGTGCCCACGACTATTTCTTCGTCAATGGGCGTTTCATGAAACACGCATACTTTCACAAAGCGGTCATGCAAGCTTTTGATCGTATGGTGCCTGCCGGTATGCAAGTACCTTATTTTATCTATTTCGAAGTGGCTCCCTCGGATATTGATGTGAACATCCATCCAACGAAGACCGAGATAAAATTTGAAAACGAACAGGCAATCTGGCAGATTATAGCCGCTGCCGTAAAGGAGAGTCTGGGCAAGTTCAACGCTGCGCCGAGCATAGATTTTGACCAGGAAGGCAACGTAGATATTGTTCCGCTGATGGGCAGTGATGCCGTAAGCGTTCCGACTGTTGATTTCGACCCAAACTACAATCCGTTCGACGCCATGTCAAGGCCGGCATCTGCGCCATCGTTCGGCAGTTCGCCGTCAAACCGTAAGTCTGTTCCCGACTGGGAACCACTCTACAATGGTTTCGAGAAGGGCGAGACGGTAGATTTGAATTTCGATGAGCCTCAGATGGATGCACAGCTTTTCTCGCAAGAGGAGCAGACCTTCCGCTCGGCAATGAACGAGGAGGACGAGCCAGACACAGTCGCTTCGGTGCAGAAGGAGACGAAGAGCGAAGCCGCCTCGGCTGATTATCTTCAGATTCAGGGGCAGTACATCATCACTCCAACGAGTGGCGGAATAATGATTATAGACCAGCACAAAGCCAGTGCCCGAATCATTTTCGACCATCTTATGAGCCAGTTCGAGACCCACAAAAGTGCCACACAGAAACTCATCTTCCCCGAGATGCTTCGCGTTTCGGCATCCGAGGCGGTGGTGCTCGAAAGCATCATCGACGATATCGAGATCCTGGGCTTCGAGATAAACAATCTTGGCGGAGGCAGTTTCTCCATCGCCGGAATTCCAGCCGACATGGAAGGTCTTGATGCTACTGGCCTGATTCAGGAACTAATCCATACGGCTCTCGAAAAAAGCAAGGATGTGAAGGAGGAGGTGCGCGAGCAGATGGCTGTCAAACTGGCAAATCGCGCGGCAATTCCAGTTGGTCAGTTCCTCACTCCGTACGAGATGCACGAACTCGTTTCAACCCTTTTTGTCTCGACAATGCCCAACCTCACGCCCGACGGCAAGCGCGTTTTGGTAATAAAGAAGTGTAACGAGATAGAGAAAATGTTTTGATATAGAAATATAAACGTAAAAAGGCTGTCGTTTTCTGACAGCCTTTTATGTTTCTACAATTCCTTTCCTTTCGAATCAATCTTTTTTATATTCTTGCCATTAACTTTCACGTTAGTGGCATTTTTTATCTTTATGGCAGGCGAGCCGTCTTTTGTCGTAACCGTAACATTGTTTATATTGATGCTCTCGCCCTGGCAAATCTCGGCACTCTTCTGAGCATCGATAATCTTCACGTTGTCAAGATTGATGTTGTTGATTGGCATCTCTGGTAGACCGTTGAAGAAGAATGCGCGGTTGCCTCCGTGGCAGATGATGTTGCTGATGTATATATCGCGGAAGCAAGGAGTGCCTTCGTTCACCTCTGGAACAGCCTCGTTCGTTGTCTCGCCATTGCCTGCCGATAGCGGGTCTTTTCCGCCGTAATAAAGGTTGAAGATGATGTTCTCGCCGGCAATCTCGAACATGTTGATGTTGCGGCAGTAGATGTTTCTTACCACACCGCCACGACCTCTCGTGCTCTTGAAGCGCAGGCCGATGTCTGTGCCGATAAACGTGCTGTTCTCAATCAGAATGTTGTATGCACCGCCGCTCATCTCGCTGCCCACAACAAATCCGCCGTGGCCGTGATAAACCGTGTTATTTTTGGCTATGACGTTCTTGCACGGAGCGTTGCGCTTGCGTCCTTCGGCATCCTTTCCTGATTTTATGCAGATGGCATCGTCGCCGGCATCGAAGGTGCTGTTCAGAATAAGCGCGCGGTCGCACGATTCAAGATCGAGCGCGTCGCCGTTCTGAGCGTTCCACGGATTGTAGACTGTAACATTGTTCAGAATCACGTCTTGGCACATCATTGGGTGCAGACACCAACTTGGTGAGTTTCTGAACGTCGCGTCTTGGAAGAGAACGCGCTTGCAGCCTACAAAATCTACCAAAACAGGGCGCAGCCAGTCTCTAATGGCCTCCCATTCAGCCTTTGTCTTCAGACCGTCGGGATTGTTGAAGTTTGTACACATCTTATATCCCTTGTACGAAGCCTCGCTCGGAAACCACTGGCGGTCTTCTTGAATGTAGCCGTATTTTCTCGCCTTGATTTTCTTCCATTCGCTCTCGGTGAGTTTGCTTTTCTTTATGGCTCTCCAAGTCCAGCCGTTTCCGTCGAATATTCCCTTGCCGGTTATGGCTATGTTCTCGGCATCTTTGGCAAAGATTGGCGACTGGCAGCGGAAAGTCTTTATTCCTTCGAAAATCGTCTCAACCACCTCGTATTTTGTGTGGTCGCCGGTAAACAGAACCATCGCGTTCTGCTCGGTGTAGAGATTTACGTTGCTAAGCATCTCGATAGGGCCGGTTAGCCACATTCCGGTAGGAATCACCACCACGCCGCCACCATGCTTGTTTACGTCTCTGATGGCTTTGTTTATCGCCTCGGTGCAGAGAGTCGTTCCGTCTGCCACCGCTCCAAAATCCTTGATGTTTACTTTGTAATCGGGAAACGAAACGGTCTTAACCTGTTCCATCTCGAACGGAATGTTGTCGTAGACCGATTTGTCGATGCTTCTGATTTCCTGTGCTGTTGCCGAAATGGCGATGAAGGCAGACAGACATCCTGCTGCGATGCTTCTGCCAAGTAGTGAGTTAATAAAGGTCATGGTTTTTGTTACTAAAATAAAAGTTAGTTAATAAAAATCAGATGCAAATATAAAACAAAAATTGATATAAAGCAAGTCTGTTGCGAAACGCGGCTTGGCAGAAGGCTTTCCTGAATTGGAAAATATTGCTGAAAATCGCTTTTGCAGAACGACTCGTCTAATACTGTAAAATGTACAATAACCGCTCTTTTGGAATGGTGCAAAATACTGTAATATAACATGTTGTACTTGTTACAATAAGCAGAATGTTTTGTTATTGTAAAAAGTACAAGTTTTAAAAAATTGAAAATAAGTGTTTTATAACATTGTAAAAAAAAGTTAAAAAGTTTGTTTTTGCTGAATTTATCAGATATATTTGCACCGTCTAATCAATTCAGTAATATAGAAGTGAACAAGGAAAGCGCGAAAATAAACCATAGCCTAAATGTTAACGTTTCGGTTGACTGCGTGGTTATAGGTTTTGATGACAAGGAACTAAACGTCCTGCTGATAAAACGATTGCAGGCGGGTGATGAAAAGGCTTATTCACCGTACAAACTACCCGGTAGCCCTATTTACATGGACGAGAGCCTCGACGATGCCGCAAAAAGAGTGCTTGTCGATTGCACCGGACTCAAGTACGTAAGCCTAGAACAGTTCCGCGCTTATGGTGAGATTGACCGCCTTCGCCGTGCCGAGGATGTGCAGTGGCTCGAGCGGACTCACGGCTTGGCTTCGACTCCGGAGCGTATCGTTTCTATATCGTATATTGCTTTTGTGAGACAGAAGAAATTCCGACAGTTAACCGAGACGTATCAGGCTACATGGATGCCAGTCTCGAAACTCGACGACATAGATTTGGCATTCGACCACCGGCAGATTATTACCGATGCTATACGAAAAATACGCCGCGATGTTGAAGTCCAGCCTTCGATAGTATTCGAGATTCTGCCACGCAAGTTCACCATGCTTCAGTTGCGTGCGGTTTACGAAACCATCCACGGCGAGAAACTCGACATCCGCAACTTCCACAAGAAGATGACAAATCTGAAGTACATCGTACAACTCGACGAGTTGGAAAAGGATGTACCGCACCGCGCCGCTCATCTGTACAAGTTCGACAGAGTGGTGTACAAGCGCCTAAGAGGTTCGATTTAAATAGTAAGGTATAACGATATTAACAAAAAGACATTTTAGCTATGTATCTATTAGGATATGATATAGGTAGTTCGTCAGTAAAGGCATCGTTGGTTGATGCTCAGACTGGCAAGTGTGTTTCAACAGCCTTCTTTCCAAAGAGCGAGGCAGAGATTATAGCCGTAAAGGCTGGATGGGCTGAGCAGAAGCCTGCAATGTGGTGGGAGAATCTGAAACTCAGCACAAAGCAGATTCTTCAGGAGAGCGGCGCAAATCCAAAGGACATTGCAGCAATCGGTATCTCTTATCAGATGCACGGACTTGTTTGTGTAGACAAGAACAAGGAAGTTCTTCGTCCTGCCATCATCTGGTGCGACTCTCGTGCCGTTCCTTACGGCGAGCGTGCGTTCCTCGACCTTGGAGCAGAGCAGTGCCTTGGTCATCTGCTTAACTCTCCGGGCAACTTTACAGCAGCAAAGCTTGCTTGGGTTAAGGAGAATGAGCCTGAAGTATTTGCTCAGGTTGACAAGATGATGCTTCCGGGCGACTATATCGCAATGCGACTCACTGGCGAGACATCTACAACAATATCTGGTCTTAGCGAGGGTATGCTATGGGATTTCAAGAACAATCAGGTTGCCGACTTCCTTCTTCAGTACTACGGAATTGGCGAGACTGTAATCCCTACAATCCGTCCAACATTCAGCGACAGCGGTCATGTAACAGCCGCAGCGGCTGCTGAACTTGGCTTGGCCGAGGGCATTCCTGTAACATATCGTGCAGGCGACCAGCCTAACAATGCTCTTTCGCTCAACGTATTCAATCCGGGCGAGATTGCCTCAACAGCCGGTACATCGGGCGTTGTTTACGGCGTTCTTGGCGACGTAAACTACGACAAGAAATCACGCGTAAACACATTCGCACACGTTAACCACTCTGCCGAGCAGGTTCGTCTTGGCGTTTTGCTTTGCATCAACGGTACAGGTATCCTCAACTCATGGTGCCGCCGTACGGTTGCTCCAGAGGGCATCTCTTATGCCGATATGAACGCTCTTGCCGAGACAGCTCCAATCGGTAGCGCAGGCGTAAGCATTCTTCCTTTCGGTAACGGTGCAGAGCGTATGCTCGAGAACAAGGAGGTTGGCTCAACAATCTACGGCGTAAACTTCAACTCACACGGCAAGCAGCACTTGCTTCGTGCGGCTCAAGAGGGTATCGTGTTTGCATTCAACTACGGAATGAACATCATGAAGGATATGGGCATGAACATCAGCAAGATTCATGCAGGAAAGGCAAACATGTTCCTCAGCCCAATCTTCCGCAACACTCTGGCATCTGTTAGCGGTGCAACAATCGAGCTTTACGAAACCGACGGCTCTGTTGGTGCAGCCAAGGGTGCAGGTATCGGCGCAGGCATCTACAAGGACAACAAAGAGGCATTCTCAACTCTCGAGAAACTTGCCGTTATCGAGCCTGACACTGCAAACATCATGCAGTACACCGATGCTTACGAGCTCTGGAAGGAGCGTCTTGAAAAGGCAATCAAATAAAAGAATCAGAAGTAATTAACAAAAATATTTTAACTTTTTTAAATTTT
>JAEEGK010017248.1_pt1 | contig 15767 bp, 11 predicted proteins | sample 8958771 | NCBI WGS metagenome assembly JAEEGK01 (sample SAMN16246547, study PRJNA631951) | gut metagenome | biome: gut microbiome; feature: rumen; material: SC-attached | host: Bos | place: Iran: Karaj | collected 2018-10
AATCCCCAATCCCCAATCCCCAATCCCCAATCCCCATTTTTATTAATTTTGTTATATTTTAAAAACAATTGTTTTTTCAATTATAAAAATAAATATATTTAAATGATTAATTAATTTTTATAAAATTCATAGTCTTTTTGCATTTCTTTTAATTTTTCATAAAACAATTTTTCTCTTTCTTTTTTTAAATTATATTTCATATTACTCATCACCATTGTTGTATATAATTTTGGTTTTATTTTCTTAGTAAATTTTTCTTTTTCCTCTTTTTTAATTTTTTCACCTCTCATTAATTTATTAATTCTAAACTTTTCAACTTGAAAAATAGGATTAATATAATCAGCAACGCCATTCCAAAAAGTAGAAACTTTTTTCATATGAACAATCCTATTATGTAACATTTCATCTTCTATAAATTTTTTATTTTTTAAATGAACATTTATTTTATTTTCAACATCAATATAAAATTTTTCTTTCATCTGTGTTTCTAATTTTGATAAAGGTTTAGTTTTTTTCTTTTTTTCATTCTCTTCAGTTTCAGTTTGACAATAATTATCAATTGTTTGATTAGGATTCACTGTTTTTTCATTTAAGATTTCTTTCTTTGATGATAAAGAAAGAGTGTTAATAAATTTACTTGGAACTGTCATTCTTTCTGTTTTTGGTTGCCTTGAATAATGTTTGTTTTTATGAATTATTGGTAAATAAAATATTGAAGTTAATAAAACTTTATCATTATAAACACCTATTGGAGATTTATTTTCTCTTTTAGTTAAATATTTTGAAATAGTTAATTTGTTATAATCATTCGTCTCTGTTAAACTATTTTTTACATGATTTTCAATGTAATCATATCTATTTGATTTAGAAATGAATGAATTTTTTCTTATTTCAGACATTATTTAAATATTTCTTATTTTACTTTATATAAAATAATTAAGTTTAGAAAAATTTAATTTTTAGTTTTGATTATATATATCATTTAATTTTGTTATTTTTATTATTGGTTATAAAATGAAGATGTTATTTAATTATTTAACTTTTTTTTCAATTTCACTTATTAGTTTTCTTTAAATATTTTAATTATTAATCTTATTTAAATTTAATTACCATTTATTAATAGTACTTCTATTTGAAGAAAATTTATGAAATAATTTTCCTTATTTATATTTTCATCATTAAATTTTCTTATAACATCTTTCCTTATCAATTTTATTATATTTTCAATAATTTTATACATCTTTTTTATAAATGTATTTCCAAGACTATCCTTTTTGCATTTATTTGAGAAAGATTTAATTGATCTAAATTAGGTTTTTCAATTTTTCTTGTAGATAATCCTAAACAACAAGGTCCAAATTTTGTCTCAATAAATAATGTTCTTCCTCTTTTAATATATACTTTTTCTATTTAATAATATTTTCTTTTTCACTTTATTTAATTTACTTATCTTTGTCATTATTAAAAAAAAATAGAAGAAATCATAGAATTTATTTCTGATAGGAAATTAGAATTAAATTTTTTTCATGTTATATTATTATCCAATGATGAATTAGCTAAAATTGAAGCTGAAATATTATATTTTAAAGAAAGTATTTGTGGAGTAAATATTTTACTCTATTCATTATCATAATATTTGTTTGGATAAATATATAGTAATTACATTAATTTATTTTCTAAAAATCCATTCATTCTCTTTTTCATTATTATCATTATACAGGATATGTGCTTTAAAAAAGGAAAAAGATTTGTTTTTTTCATCATTAATTTGTTCTGGACTACAATCTAGTATCTATTATTTCAATTTTTGTTTTCTAAAATGATTATTGTTATATAAATAGGAAAAATTGTTTTTATTTCATGAATCTATTAAAATAATTTCAGGTTTTATTGATTTAATTAGATTATTATATAACTTTAATTTTCCATTTGTAAAAGGTTTATAAAATATAAAATCATTTTCTTTTAAAGGTTGTTGTAAATGAGTGAGAATAATATCTTTTCCAATTAATAGACCTAAGATTCTTTTTGAATATTATTGTCATTCCTAAACTAAAAAAGCAAAATGGAAATAGAAACATTAGTAGTAAATATATTATATTATATAATCCAAAATTTTAAGCAATTTTATATCTTCTATATTTTCCATTTATTTTAAATGTCAAAAAATTCAAAAATAATGTTTATTAGAGAATATATCAATTAAAAGTTTTTTACAATAAAAAATTAATAATTCAGCAAATATACTATATTTGTAATTTTTTACTTTCTTTTATTTTTATAAATTTGAAATAAAAAAAATGAATATAAAAAAGATTATTTTAAAATTAAATTTTTAATTTTTTATTCAATATTATTCATCAATTAATGAATTTATTAATTTTAATAAAAAAAAAATAATTCTTTCTAATAAAAAATAAAGATATTTATAATAATCATATAAAATGTCACAAAGAGTTTTAATTATCGATGGAATTGATAGTCATGACGGAGAAGAAGGAGTAATGGTTGTTCATCCTGCTCATTTAAATGCTGTCGAAAATTTTGCTAAAGCATCTTTTGATCGTTGTGTAATTGCTCACTCCCCTGCTCATTATTTAAGAGCTATAGCTCTTTTCAACATTGCTAAATGTTTAAAATCAGGTGCAATTTGTGAAATTATCATCCATCAACCTCTTAGTGTCTTACAAGATTTAGATGCTGCACAAATTGAATCTTATGCTAGATTAGCTGGATTCAAAGATATTAGAGAAGAAAGTTATAACGGTGTTGAAAATATTAGAGGAAGAGATAGAAAAGTTAATACTCTTAAATTATCTATGACTAGACCTTAATTGGTTAGTTATTTAATTTAATTTATTTAATCTTAAAAATAACTCTTTTATTTTTATTTTTTCATATTTTTAATAATATTTTTTAAAGTCTTTTATTACTTTTAATTTATAATCTTACGTCAAAAGAAGTATATTTTTTATGAATATTTTTATCAAATATTAATAAAATAGTTTTTCAAATATTTACATTATAAAAAAAATTATTATTCAGTTATAATTTCATTATGAATTGTTCTTTTCCCTTTTGAGTTCATAACATTAGTGAATTTTCTAATAAAATTATCAATTGTTTCACTTTTCTTAACTAAAATATCACTTACTGTGTATTTCTTAATATCTTTTTCTTTATTATCAAGATGAAAATCAAAAAAGTGTTTCACAACAAAATTTTCTGGTCTTTTAAAAATAGATTCATTTTTATTAAGCTCAATATCAGAAACAATAAAATTATTTTTTATATTTAATATATCTTCTTCATATTTTGGATATTTATTAACTAAAATATCATAAAATTTCTTATTTGTTTTTAATAAATCAATATTAGGAATATTATTAATATTTTGATTTATATTATCTCTAGTTTTAAAATTAATATTTAAAATAATTCCTTTATTTTGATTTCTATTTGAATTAGTTTTTAAAGAACTTAAACCTAAAATTTTTTGGTCTTTTTTTGTGAAAGTAAATAATGGATCAATAAATGCCATACTTTTTCTTTTTTGAGTAAGAGAACTTGAATGTCCTACAAGGGTGTTATTATGTTTTAAAGATAAATTTGAAGAAGGAGTTACATTTGAAATATTATTTTTAGGTGTTATAAAGTTACTTAATAAAGGCTTTGCTCTATTTCTATGATGTTTTTTATCATTATCAAAATAATTTTTAACAGATTCGATAAAAGTAGGAATAAAATCATTTTTTTCTTTTTCATCGTATTTAAAATCATTAAGAATTGAAACAAAAGGACGATTAATCCATTTAGGAGCAGGAAATTCCATTTTTCCTTCTCCTTTATTATTTATATTATCTTCGTAATTTTTTTTATTTTTAATTTTATTAATCATCTTTTTAATTCTCAATTCCGTTTCTTTTATATTAAAAAATGAATATTCACTTTTTGGTCTCCTTTCATGTATATAATTAAAATATTCGGAAAATAATAACTTATAAATTAAATTCCATCCAATTTTTTCGTTTTTTAATTTTGTTACTTTTGAATTATGAATTCTTCTTAATTCATTAAGATTACTGATGTTATCTTCCCTTTTGTCAGGAAAAACTTCTTTACCATGAGGTTCTAAGTTTAATATTGAATTTCTTTTCTTTTTTTTGTTTTTTTTTCTAATTAAATCATTGTTATCTTCTTCACTATCATTTGATGAAAAATAGTCTTTTTCCCCATTATCATGAAATTTCTCTAAACTTCTACTAAATAATCTAGTTATAGGTGTAACCATTAATTTCTTAATTTTTTAAAATATTTAAAAATTTTTATTTTCCTTTAAAAAAAATATTTAATTATTAAATTATTAAAAAATTTGTGCAACTTCTGAAAACCTTTCTTCTCCTAATTCTTGATATTCTGTTTTTTTAATAAATAATTTATCAAAAGCACTCATACTTGCAATCATACTCATACCAATCCATTTACTAATATATCTATTATTATCAGCAACAACAATTGGTTTAAATTCTAAAGACCATTCATTTTCATCTTTATATCCACTTAATTCTTTTTTAATTCTTTCTGAAAAACCATGAATCATTGTAGTTCCTCCAGAAAGAATAATATTATTAACTAGAGTTTCTTTTAAAGATTCATTAACAATTTCACTTTTTCTAACAGAATTAACAATTAAATCACGTAATCCAAGATCTTCTCTATCAACAACTTTAGGATTAAATAACATTTCACTAGCAAGCAAACGACATTTTCTAGGAATATCAATTATAGTGTCATCAGGTAATTTATATAATCTAGTTTCTTCAAGGATAATATCTTGGAAATTTTCATCTAAATAATAATCACAAGGATAAATATAAGGAACACAAGAAGTTCTTTCTTTTATATTTCTTAATGTTTGAATATCTTCAGATCTTACATTTAAATTTGCTTCTTCAATTCCTCTTCTATAAATATCAGTCAAATCTTTACCTCCTAATTTATTTTTACTTAAAGCATGATAAAGTGGAAAACCTTCAAATATAGGAACTGTATAAGTTCTCATTTCCCCACATTGAACAACTAAACCAGAAGTTCTTCCAGTTGAATATAAAGAAAGAGAAGATGAATTAATCATAGCCATTGCTTTAAAACCAAGTTCATCTATAAATACTCTTCCATAAATTCTAATATTTTCTTCATTTTTAATAGGAGATATATTAACAATAACATCATAATCAGGAGGTGAAATTCCCATTTTATTTTCTAATGCATCTCTTAAAAATTCTAAAAATTCTTTAGAAGTTTTTTCTTTATGGTCTCCTGGAGTTAAATTTAAAATATGATAATCAGTTTGATATTGAGGTTCTGTAGCTTCATAACCGAAAACATCCATTTTTTGATCATATGAAGATAATTCATTTTTTTTATCTGAATCATATATTTTACTTCTAGCATAAATTGAAGGTATTGTGATTGTTGGTTGATCTTCACCAGAAAAACCTATTTTTGTATATGCATTTCCTAAATCTATGACTATATGATCATTTAAGTCAAATTCAGTTTCCATTTCTTTCATTTTATTTGATAGCATTAAATTCATTCTTTTATCTTCACTCAATTTAATTGCTTTTTCCTTTTTTTGTCCAGTCTTATTTTTATCCGACATTTTATTTTTGATTAGTTATAACTTTATATATTAATAATTTATTAAATATTAAAAAATAAGATAATCAAATAAAATAGTTCAAGTTTAATTACATTCTTAGTTTACATTTTTAATTAGCTACAAGTAAAATAGCATTTTGCAATTCCTTCATATTTCTCTTTGAATATCCTTTTATACATTTCAGCTTTTTCTATTGAATAATTTAAATTTTTTAATTTTTCTGAATACTTGGCCAAATCTTTATCAAAACATTTTTTAAATCTTTCACTATTAAGAAAAGATTCATAATAATCAGAAACTGAAGTCTTAAACAATAAATCATAAAGTTTTTTAATTTCGATATCTTCACAATTCATATAAATTGTTTCAATTTTGGATAACACATTTATATTATGATTATTCAAGCTCCTTCCTGCAATCTGAATATCTTCGCTTATATATTTAGAAATTGTAATGCTTTTTATTTTCTTTAAACTATCATTTTTAACATCTTCTCTGAATAATTTACTATTTGGTAAAAGAAAAGGTAATTTAAAATCCTTATTTTTCATATTAATTCGAGTAATGTATCCATTAATAATATTTCTTATATCAGTTTGTAATTTTGTAGTAATTTTCCTTTTGAGATGATAAATTGAGTGGATTTTTTTTAATTTTGGATCTGTGTTAAATTTAGTGATCTCTCCATTTGAAAGAGAAATATTATCAATTGAATTTTCTAAAGTCGAGTCATCATGATTAGTAGAAACGAGGAAAATACACTTACTTTTAGACAATTCCTCTTTCTCATGATTGACTCCTTTAGATTGAGAATTTTCAATTTCATTTTCATTATTCACAATCCTAATTTTAACTGTTTTTGGATGAAGAATTGTCATGAATTGATTTGGCCATAATGATTGCTGTTTATTTTCTTCTGATAATATATTATGAATTGATCCTCTTTCTGCATTACAATTTTGGTTATGCTTTGTTCCTATTAATTGGGGTATGCAGAAAGGAGCAAAGAAATAATTCAGGTCTGGGAATACATTATGAGGTGAAGAATATAACATTTTTATAACTTAATAATCATTAGATTAATATATAAAAATTATAATTATTATAATAGATAAATTTTAATATAATTAGAAAATTATTTAACATTTTTTTTAAAAATCTAAAGTTATTTTTTTTAATGTATTCCTTATTTCATTAAATTCAAAATTACTTCCTTCAATGATTATAATATTTTAAAAATATTATAATTTTTTTCAGTTTATATTTACTGAATTAAATAAATTAAAATGTCAGAGTCTTATAATCCTTTATCAAAAGATTCCGATAATTATAATAATGATTTAGAAGTGAAAAAAAGAATAATGCAAATTAAAATAATAAATAATAATTATAATAAAGATCAATTCTTAGATTTTTGTAACGCTAAAAGAAGTGATGGTGACAATTTAAAAAGATGGACAATATCAGAATTCCAAGAAATAGTAGATGAATATTTAAAATATCACGAAGATGAGAAATTTAAACTTAAAGAAAATGAAAAAGAAATGTTTATAAATCAAGAAAAAGAAAATCAAGTTAATAACGAAATTTCCCAAATTGAAAACTCTCATATTTTATCTCCTTCAATACAAACAGAAATTCCTTGTAAAAAATTAGAAAAATCAATATTAAATGATAAAAAAGTAATAATTACTATTAAAAACCCAAAAGCAACTTCAATATCATATTTTCAAAGTAGTTTTATTCAATATGAAGTACATACAAATGTGACAAATTGGATGGTTCAGAGAAGATATAGTGATTTTGAATGGTTAAGACTTAATTTAAAAAAATTTTTTCCTAGAATTTTTTGTCCTCCTATGCCAAATAAAAAATTAGGTTCTAGAAGATTTGAAAGTGATTTTGTTGAAAAAAGAATGAAATTTTTAAATAAATTCATTAATGCAGTATGCGAAAATGAAATTTTTAAAGCAAGTGAACTTTTAATAGCTTTTTTATCTTTACAAGATAGAATTCAATTTGAAGAAAAAATGAAAGAAATTAATTCATATACTCCTTCTCAATATGTGGAAGATAATAGAACTTTTGAAGGTGTTGTTAAATTAATTGAAGATAATAATGAAAATTATTATAAAAATCTTTCTAATTATTTTAAATTACAAAGTCAAATTTTAGAGAGATTAAATTATAATTTAAAAAATTATTATTATAACACTGCTGCAGCGAGTAAGAATTTAGAAGAAGTTCAAAAAGATTTTGAAATTTTAGGAGTTTTAAATAAAAAAGTTTCAATAAAAGAAGAAATTACTAAAACTTATGAAATATTTAGTTTATTTTTTAAAAATTGGAAAAGAATTTTATTTAATCAGAATGAAATAGTGAAAAATAATATAAAAGATTTTTATAAATATATAAATATGGAAAGTGTATCATTTGACGAATTATTAGAAGGAAGAGAAATAATAAAAAATTTATATTTAAATGAACATATGAGATTAACTTTAAAAAAGGAAAAATTATGGGAGAATGGAGATGTAACAAAATATGAAATTTTAGATGAATATAATTCAGTTGATAATCTTTTTTTATTAAGAGATAAAAATTATGCTTTTTCTAAAATGTGCACAAGAGAAACTCAAATAGAAAATAATTTACATAAACAATTTAATTATTGTAACTGGATGAATAATGAAGAACTTAAAAATTTAATAAATAGAAATTCAGAAAAATTTATTGAAAATGTTAAAGACTTTTGTGAAAAGATTTATCCAACTTTAAATGATTCATTGATAGTTTGGTCTGAAATTGCTTCTTTTACAAATAATAAATTCGAGGAAAATATTATTAATCAATTATAAAAAGATAACTTATTCTTTATTTAATCTACACTTTAAAATTAATTATTTTAAAATTTTGTTAAATAATCATAAATTATAAAAAATTAATTGAGTTAAATAAGAATTAATAAATAAATCAATCTAATAATTATTGAAATAACATAAATGACTAACCAAGAAAGACAAGATTACCAATTTTATGATCAAAATAAAATGAAAGAAGAAATCCAAAATCAAAATCAAGTTCAAAAACAAGGAAAAAAAGGAGGATACTCAAAAAATTTCAAAGAAGGAACTCAAAGAGGAAATCAGAATATTATAGAAGATAAAAATACAAATCAAAATATAAACGAATATAATAATAATTATCAAAATTTCAGAAAACATAAAAAAGGATATACTAATTATCAAGGCAAAAATCAAAATGAAGAATTTGATAATAGACAAAGAACTAATAGTCCTCAAGGATTTAAAAAAAATAAAAGAAAGCGAAAAGACCAAAAAGAAGAATTTATCTTTGAAAATCAACAAAATAATCATCAACAAATATATAATAAAGCACATAAGAAAAATCAAATAAATACTCAACAACAAAGACAAAATCAAATAAATAATAATAATAATTATAATAATAATAATAATATGAATTCTAATAATAATGTTAATAATAATAATAATTTTTTCCAAAATATAAATAATAATAATACTGAACAATTCAAACAAAATATGAATTTAAATCCAAATAATTTAAATAATCAAAATTTCAATTATCAAAATCAACAAAATCCAAATAAACAAAATTTAAATAAAGGAAATATGATAATAAACACTATTCCAAATCAAAATATGTTATATAATATGAATCCAATGAAACAAAGTGATTCAGAGAAAAAAGATGAGAAATCATCAGAAGGAACAACAGAAGATTTATCTCAATCAAGTTTTTCAAATATGAATAGAATGATGGAAAATCAAGATAATATAAATAGACATATGAATATGGGAAATTCAAATATGAATCAATTTCTTCCTAATGATATATTAATGAATAAAAATTATTTAGAACAACAAAGTTATCAAAGATTACCAGCTAATGTTTATAATAATATGAGAATTTCAATTGAACAAAATCAATTATTTAATAATATGAATAATCAAAATTCAAATTTTCCTTTTGGAGTAAATGAAGAAGCTATGAAATATAAAAAAATGAATAAAAAAATTCAAAAAAGTCCAAATGAAGGAAATATGGTTAATATGAATCCTAATATTAATATGGGAAATATGGTTAATATTCCTAATTTAAATTTCCCTTCTCAAATAACTAATAATAATAAATTTTTTAAAAATAATAATGGAAATAATTTATCTTTGAATAATAAAGGTAGTTTAAGTATGCAAAGCAATAAAAATACAATGCCTAATTTTAACTCTAATTTAAATTTAAACTTTATGATTCCTCAAAAATCACCTCAAGCGCCTCAAAATACAATACCACCAAATATGATTAATCAAAATTTAAATTTAAATATGAGTCAAAGGAATTTTTATAATAATAATCAAAATAATATGAATAAAAGACATCAGCAACTTATATATAAAAGAGTAAATTCTGATAAAAATTTATTAGGAATTGATAATAAAAGTAAAGAATTATATAATCATAATATTCAAAATAAAAACTTCCAAAAATTTCATAATAATAATATGAATAATAATAATTTACAAAATCCTAATTCACAACAACAAAAAATATTTCAGATAAAAGAAGAATGGGTTAATAATTTAAAAAATATGCAAAACCCACAACAAATGTATAATATGAATAATAATAATTTACATCAATTAAAAAAAAATTTTGCTTCCTCACTTCATATTGTTATAAAAATAGATAGAAAGAGATATGAAGTTTTAGAGTTAAGACCTGGAGAAGAACCTAAAAATTTAATAAACACTTTAAAAAAATCAAATAATAATTTAAGTGAACCTTTAATTAGTTTAATTTATCAAAAAATCAATAATGCTTTAAATTTCAATAAATCTATTTTAGATTTAGTACCCAGTAAGTATACATTAAAACAAATGAATATGATTAAAAATTGCTTAATTGATAAAGAAACAAGTTTTGAAATGCAAAATAGAATGGAACCATTTTTGGAAAGAAATACTTCATTTATTAATAATCAAAATCAATTTGAGAATTTTATTTCAGAAATTAAACCAAGTTACGAAGATATTAAAGTAACAGATATTTTAAACATTACCCAATAATATATTATTATACTAAAATATAAAGAACAACAATAATTTAATATATAGAAAATAAAAAAAATTAAATAATTTTTTTAAAATTTAAAAAAATAAAATAATGGAGATTATCTTAATATATCCCAATAGTCCTAAATGGAAAGATATTTTGAAAATATTTAAAAAGAAATATAGAACTTAAGGTAATAAAAAGAAAAATATGGATTCTTCCTTGTAAATAATAGTTCTTCAAGATATCAGATTCAATTAAGATTTTTTTAAAAGGATAAATCTTTCAACATATACCAAACACAGGGAAATAATATCAATAATTTAATTATAGTTCAAATTCTATTTAGGGAATTAACTAAATATCATTATTCAATTAATAAATAACTATTTGGGAAAATTTAAATTCTATTTTTCTTTTTCAAATCCAAAAATATATTCATTCTTTATTTGAATTGTAAATGTCATATTGAAGGTTAAATAAATAATTAAATTAATATAATATTTTAATATCTTATGTTGATAATACTATTGTGAATTAAGATATAATTTCAGAATAATAATAGTTGAAATAATTATTAATAATGGAATAATATTTTTGGATATAATAATTAAAAATAATAACAATGTTAGAAATAGAAATAACAATAATAAAAATTAAGGAAAAAAAGTATCATTCAAATAAATAAATAAAAATCATTTAAAAAGCAATGATGAATAATATTAATTATAATTAAATTTTTTATTAATCAGAGATTTTATTTTAATTTATGATTTATTTCTATTTTGTTGAAAAAATTATATTGAAAAATCTTTTCAAGGGTGAGTTTAAAATTGAAGATTATATTTTTTATTTTATAAAAATTCTTAATATTAAAATATTATATTATTGCATTTTTTTCAAATTCTTCTATTTCTTTAACATCTTCACTTGTTATAAATTCATATCTTTTATAAGGAGGATTATTAAAAAATTCTATAATATTTTTTGTAATATAATTTACATTAGAAATATTTAAACTATAATAATCCATTAAGGTTTGTTCATTTTGAATTTCACCATTAGAAGGCCATAACATAGAAGATATTTCATTACTATTTTTAATTACATTTTCAGTAATTGGAATATCTAATTTTTTATCTATAGTATATTTATTATTGAAATTTTGTAAAAGAATTTCTTCTTCATTCTCTTTTTTATTATTTCCTGATGGAGTCAATCCTTTATTTTTTGATGGTAAAATTATAATTTTAGGTTCTGGTAAACTTAATTTAAATAAATCTGAATTGCTTGTTATTACTATATTTTGAAATAAATTCAATAAACTATTTAAATATTCAGTTGGAGTTATACTATTTGTCATTTTAGATTTAACTAAATCATTACATTTTTTAGAAATATATAAAAATAATTCTTTAATTCTTGAATAATTATGAAAATTCACACTTTTACCTAAATTATAAGTATTAAAAATTGGATCTATTATATGCATATTATTTCCAATTTGTATAACTTTTTTATTATTAGTATTAACTTTTTCAAAATTATTAAATCTTTCAAATTGTTTTATAAAGTCAGATATTTGGTCATATTTAATTTTTTCCTTTTCACTAAATTTATATTCTTTAAATAAATTTTCTAAATTTAATCCATAATTATTAGTTAATTGATTAATATCAAATAAACCATATATAGTTAAAACTTGAGTTTCCCAATTAACTTTACTCATTAAATTAAAAAAAGTAAAAAAAGCATCCATTTCATTAGTAAATTTATCAGAATAAGTATTAAACATATAAATAACTAAAATTTCCAAAGCATAACTTCCTAATAAACCAATATTTGAACCTAAAATGCATCCTTCATAATAACACCAAGTTTTAATTAAAACTATAGTTTTTTTATAAAAGTATCTATCTAAATAATTATTTTCTAAATAATGCATAAAAATCAATTTTGATAAACCATCAAAATTATTAATTGAAATATCAAAAGAAACACCATCAAATTTGCATTTAATTAATTTAACTTTAGCATCAATTCTTTCAACGTAACCATCAGGAAAAAATTGAGAGAAATAACTTCTTAAAGAAGCTTCAATATTATTTAAAATTTTATTTGAATCACATGTATATAAAGGTTTTAATTTATTTGTTTTTTTATCTTCTAAAATAACAGTAACATCAATATCACTATCTTTATGATAATCTTTAAAAGGAAAAGAACCAAAACTAAAAAAATGAACTATTATATCTTGTTCACCCATGAAACCTTTTTTAATTATTTGTTTTATTGTTGAAATTTTTGATTGACGATATTCATCTATTTCTTCATTTGGTCCTGCTATATTTATAATATAATCTACAAAGTTTTTTTCTATTATTGAATAATCATATTCTTTTCCATTCATTTTTAATGAAATTTTTTATTTTTTATTTAATATTATACCAAAAAATAAATATAAATTAACTTATGATTTTAAATATCATAATAAAATACATCATCACCTTCAAATAATCCTAAAACAAAAGAAATTAATGAAAAGCATCCTGAAATAATATACATTAATTTATATACAGCATCTTTATTCCCAGAAAAATTATTTTCTAAATAGAATGCAAATATAACACTAAAAATTTCAGCAAATCCAGCAGAAGACCTTATAACACCTCCAATTTCAATATAATTATCAATACCATAAACTTTCATCATATGAGGATCAATAATAATATTAAATCCATTTAAAACAAAAGAAATAATCATTATTTCACAAATGAATAAAAATTCATTATGAAAAGTTAAAGGGAAATAAAAAGAAGAAATAGATAAAAAAATAGCAAATAAACAAAATAATATTCTAAATTGAATTTTATCTCCAATTAAAGCAAAAATAATTGATGATATACATCCTATTATACTAAATAATGCTCCTATTAATTGTAAATAATATGTATTTAATTTATAATAAATTCCTATTGGTCTCATAGTATTTGTCATCAAATTTATTGTTGGAAAAAATGAAAATATCATTATAAATAATTTAACTGCTCTTATATTTTGTAATGCTCTTTGTATTTTTATTTGTTTTGGGATAGTATTTTTATTTTTAATGCTTTTATTTTTATCATCTATTCTTTCTTCAAAACCAAATTCTATAGTTTCTTTTGGATTATTTTGATAATATAAAAGTAAAGTAAGGAAAGAAGTAATAATAATATATCCAATTTCAAAAATAATTAAATTTTGAAAATTTAAAAATATTTTTTCTCCATAATAAATATTTTCAATAGTAGGATTTTCACTAAGAGGATTTAAAATATATTTTTCATAAAAAATAGCTAAAGCAGCATTTACTAAACCAGGAATTAAAAAAACAATACCACAAATTAAAGCTTTTTTTTTCATGAAAAAAGAACAAGCATTTTTTCTAGTTATATTAATTCCAACAGCCATTCCAAAACCATTTAAACTCATAAGAGCATAATCTAAAAAAATATTTCTTGATAATAACATTATTGAAAAAGAAAAACATAAAATTAAAGAAGATAAAAAAATTGTTTTTTTACTTCCTATTTTATCTTCTATAATTCCTCCAATTGGAGATGTTAAAGATAGAGTAAAATTCATAATAGGAAATAAAAAGTAACCATATGAAAATGTTAATTTTGAATTATAATGTCTTCTAAATGATATTAAGTAAACTACTGAATTTCCAATTACCCAAATTGAAAAATAACCACATGTATGTATAATACATGCTATTGTTGAACTTATTCCTTTTATTATATATTTTTTCCTTTTTTCTTTTTGTTGTTTTTCTTTTGGAGATTCTTCTGTTTCCATTTCTTCTATTTTTTCATCTAATAAATTTTCCTTTTTTTCTTCTTTCATTTTAATTTTTTGAAAAATTTTAATATTTTAAAACCTAATTTTTATTTTATTTTAATTTATTTATTATACATATATAAATTATTTTATTAATTAATTAAAAATAAGTTTGTAAAATTCATATTCATATTCATATTTATAAATAATAAAAAACAAAAATTAATATTTTTATTTAATTATAACTGATATTATGCTACTTATTTACAAACAAAATTGAACTATCAACTTCCAAACAAAAATTAATAAATTTAAATGAACTTTTTACTTAATTCTTCAATACTATATTATATACAAATTTATGCTTTAGTTCTTAACAAACACCAAAATGTTAATATTAAAATCAAAACTTTAATAACTTCTTAAAATCTAAAATATATAATAATTTATATATATTTTCTTTGTCTTTATTATTATTTAATGGAACTCTTATATATAGTTCGAAAAATTAAAGAAAAATTAATCAAAAATTTTTTGATGAATTATTAATTGACTTTCAAATAATTTTCTATATTCTTTATCATTTTTTTCTCAATAATTTTCATTAATTGTTTAAATTTATCAGAATCAACAAATGAATTAAAATATTGATTAATTTTAGGATATTTCTTTTTTAATTGTTTTAAAAAAAACTTAGAAGTTACTTTAATATTTTTTTTTAAATAAATTAAAATATTTCTTTCGATTCCTAATTGCTTTTTATTTTCTTTCATATAATTAAAAAAATTAACATTAATCTTTTTAGTTAAGCAATCAACTTGATACTTCCTTTTTCTATTTCTTAAAAATTAAAAAATAACTTACTTAGATTGAAAAACCGTAAAATAAGTTTTTTTTCGGGTTTCTTTTTTTAAATTATTATTTATTTCATTAAAAGTTGAATCTTTCAATTTTTCTTTTTTATTATTAGACCATAATATAATATTGTTAAGTCTTTCTAAATTTTATAAAATATTTTTTGTTTCATTTGAAATTATTTCATTACTTTTATTTAGAGTTGTTATAATATTCACAATTTGAATTTTGAAAAAATGTAAGGGAAAAGTAATTTCCTCATTCATCATTATGTAAGAAAAAATAAATAGATTAATCTTGGTTATTTTTTTTTCTTTAGTAATATTAT
>JAEEGK010017249.1_pt1 | contig 15767 bp, 12 predicted proteins | sample 8958771 | NCBI WGS metagenome assembly JAEEGK01 (sample SAMN16246547, study PRJNA631951) | gut metagenome | biome: gut microbiome; feature: rumen; material: SC-attached | host: Bos | place: Iran: Karaj | collected 2018-10
TCCACCCAACCCCCGTCCCCATGGGACCACCCCCAGCAACCACCCCAGGCAATTACTACAATTACCCTTGCACTATCTTCCAGGAAGCAGCTTCCTGTCTGCCTGCAACAAAGGATTTGTAGATTCCTTCTACGCTCATGAGCTCTTTGTGCGTACCCTGCTGTGCGATACGGCCGTTTTCGATGACGTAGATCCTGTCGGCTTTCTCGACTGTCTTTAAGCGGTGCGCGATCATGATGATCGTTTTCTCTTTTGTGAGAGCTTCTATAGCTTCTGTAAGCTCGGCTTCGTTCTCGGGATCGACATTTGCGGTCGCTTCGTCAAGGATTATGATGGGAGCGTCTTTCATGATCGCACGAGCGATCGAGATACGCTGCTTCTCGCCTCCGGAAAGGCTTGCGCCGCCTTCTCCGATCACTGTGTTGTAACCCTCGGGAAGAGCGGATATAAAGTCATGGCAGCGGGCCTTCTTAGCGGCCTCGATGACCATATCCATGGAGGCGTCGGGGGTTCCGAAACGGATGTTGTTTGCGATCGTATCCTCAAAGAGGTAGACATTCTGGAATACGAAGCTGAAGTTGCTCATAAGGCTGTCAAAGCTGTAGTCCCTGACATTCCTTCCGTCAAGGAGAACCTCGCCGTCCTGTACATCCCAGAAGCGTGCCATCAGGTGGCAGAGTGTTGTCTTTCCACCGCCCGAAGGGCCGACAAAAGCAACGGTGCTCCCATCCGCGATCTTTAAGGAAACATTGTCTATTATCTTCTTTTTGTCGTAAGAGAATCCCACGTTCTTAAGCTCGATATCATGGTGTTTCGGAACGATATCCTCACCGTCTATATCCATTGCGGGCATATCCATGATCTCTTTTGTTTTGGATACAGAGATATTGATGTTGCGCATGAGAGCAGAGAATATCGCCATGGAATCGAGGCTGTCGTACACCATGAATGACGAAACTATCATCATGATGCAGTAGAGAAGGTCCATGCTGCCATCGAAGTAAAGCTTCAGTGATACTATGCTCATTGCCACTCCGGTAAGCTTTGTAACCAGCAACTGAAGTGAAGCCCAGGGGATAACGGCATACTCTGTGGCGGTATCGGAATCTCTTTTTTCACTGATCGCCGCATCAAGCTTCTTGGCAGCTTTGTCGGTCATCGAGTAATTCTTTACTTCCATGATACCCTGAACATATTCGATAACCTCGGTTACGATACCTTCGTCCGCTTTATGCTTGCGGGGTGCGGTGCGCTTTGTGCTTCTCTGCATAATCCCGTTAAAGAGGGAGTAAATGAACAGCCCGACAAGAAGGATAAGTCCTACACGCCAGTCAAAGTAGAAAACAAAACAGGTGGTGACGGCGGTCGTTAAGATACCGTTAGTCGTTACCATAACGATCCTTGCAGCAATATCCGCAAGACTTTCAAGTGTATTGGTCGTTACATTGGTGATCGAGCCGAGAGAGTTCTTATTAAAAAATCCCATGGGCAGGTACCTTAAGTGCTCAGCAATCTCCATACGCTTATGACAGCAGGAGTGATATCCGGCCCGGCACTGGAGCATGGTCGTCTTAAGGCCGACAAGAACCTGACCGATGATGGAAACAGCCATGATCCCGACTGAATACCAGATATAGCTCGAAGTCAAGCAGTCGTTTATGAGACCGTATACGACAACCGCGATAGCTGCGATCCTGATCCCGTTAAAAAGTGATTTGAAAACACCGAGTATCATTGCGGCGTACAGTTTTCTGCGGTCCTCTTTGTTGCAGAAATCAAGGAATTTTTTTAATGTCTTAAGCATTTGCCTGTACCTCCCCGGGTTTGATCGTTTCCGAATCCGAAGATTCTTTCAAAGAAATATGAGCTTCCCACATCTTGCGGTACAGATCGCTCTTTGCGAGAAGTTCGCTCTGAGTTCCTGTCGCTTCGATATTTCCGTTATTAACAAGAATGATCTGGTCGGCTGTAGCAATGGTCGAAAGACGATGAGCGATGACAAGGAGTGTTCTTCCGCGGACGAGCTTCGCCACACTTCTCTGAACAAGTGCTTCGTTCTCGGGATCGGTATATGCGGTTGCCTCGTCAAGGATGATGACCGGAGCGTTCTTGAGCATCGCGCGGGCAATACTGATACGCTGCCTCTCGCCTCCCGAGAGATGTCCTCCGGCTCCGCCGCAGATCGTGTTATAACCGTTTTCGAGCTCCATTATGAAGTCGTGACATCCGCATGCCTGCGCGGCCTTTATAACCTGTTCGTCTGTTGCGGCGGGATTTCCGAGCCTTATGTTCTCCATGACGCTCATGTCAAACAGGTAATTGTCCTGTGAAACAAAGGCAATCTTTTTCTGATAGTATTCAAGAGGGATATCTTTAATGTTCACCCCTCCGAAGGTGATGCTGCCCGAATCAACATCCCAGAAGGAAGCGATGAGCTTTGCGATCGTAGACTTTCCCGAACCCGAGGGGCCGACAAGTGCATTAACCGTTCCTTCCTTGATCGTCAGGTTGACACCGTGGAGTATTTCCTCCTCTTTATATCCGAAATGAACGTCTTTGAGGACTATTGAGTATCCGAAAGGCTTTGAAGAAAGTCCCGAAGGGCGCTCAAGCTCAGGCTTTTCAAGGATGCTCGTTACTTCACCGATGATCGTGCCCATCTTGGCCATATCGTCCATGTAATTTGTGGCGATGATAAAAGGATAGACAAGGCCGAGTGACAGGATGATCAGCATCAGAAAATCCGGAGCTGTAACCGTTCCGCCGATAAAGAACGAAACACCGAACGGGAGCAGAGCGATAAGCGTCGCAGGCATGATCGTCAGGGAAAGATTCTGTAAAAGAACGCATTCCCTCATCCAGTCTACGAAGCAGTCGGAGCCTTCTTTTGCAGCAACAACGAATTTATCGTAGCTTGTCTTGGCTTTTCCGAAAGCTTTGATGACCTCGATACCGTTTATGTATTCGACAGCGGTATCGTTAAGCTTCTTGGTCTTTTCTATAGTATTTTGATAGCTTTTTCCGCGTGCGCTCTTTGCAAGCATCAGAGCAAAGAAGAGTCCGCCTGCGGGAACCGTAACGAGAGACAGCAGAGCAAGTCTCCAGTCGATGGTTACCATGTATCCGAAGATAACGAACGGGATGATAAAGTTTGATGTTACCTCGGGAATGATGTGTGCGAGTGTGGTTTCTACCGATTCGACTCGCTCGACTATGATGTTCTTATATGTACCGGTCGATTCGTCAAGCACGTCACCGAGAGGCATGCGCGCAAGCTTTGCGGTAAGGCGGCGCCTGATGTTGGCGAGCACTTCGAAAGTTGCCTTGTGTGACAGACCTGTAGAACAGGAGTGAAAGAGCTTGTTTAGGAAATAGAACAAAGCCATAAATAAACATTGCTTTAAACAATAATCAAAATCTGCGGTTCCCTCAAACAGTCCCCTGACTATCTTTGCCATAAAGATATAAGGAACAAAACCGCAAACTACGCTGAATATCGCGAGGATAACGCTCGTGATGTAACTGCCCCTGCGCTTCCCGGCAAATTCAAATACCCAGCTTAAAGTTCCGCGCTTTTTTACACGGGACTTATCATGTTTTTGATCCATGATGATCGCCTCCTAAAAAATTAACTACGTATGGTTAGCGCGTGCTAACCGATAAGAGAGATTACACCAAGTGTTTTGCAGTGTCAAGGGATGAAAGAGCCCAAAATGCAAATATCAAACAAAAGAAAAATGCAGAACGGAGCAATTGTTGCAAAACGGAGTTGTCGAACAGGAACATGCAAATTATACTCTGTCGATGGTTAGCACAGGCTAACACATTTTCGAAGAAAGGTGTATAATACAATGAGCAGTAACAATGCGAGAGAAAAACTCGTAAGCGGAAGCATAGTAAAAACAATGCTTTCTCTCTCTATTCCGGCAATACTCGGAATGGTAGTAATCGGTCTTTACAATTTTATGGATGCCGTTTTTGTAGGCAGGATGGTAGGCCCCGAAGCTATGACGGCAGTAAAAGTGGCATATCCCTTTACTCTGCTTAACAGCGGAGTTTCGACCTTGATAGGAACAGGTTCGGCATCGATCCTTTCGAGAGCGATCGGTAAAAAGGATCAGGCAACGGTAGACAAGATCATGGGTAATCTTGTTGCACTTGTACTTATCTTTTCAATCGTGATCATGGCTGTCGGTCTTATAGCTACCGAGCCGCTTCTTGCTCTTTCGGGAGCGGAAGGAGAAATCCTTGGTGAAGCGAGCAGATATTTAAGAATCGTATTTATCGGATCGATCTTTGTTAACTTTGCCCAGGCTTCTAACATGGTCATGAGAGGAGAAGGAAAACTCAAAAGCGCAATGCTTATCATGGGTTCCGGTGCTATCCTCAACATAGCACTCGATCCGCTTCTTATCCTTGCATTCGGAAAGGAGAACGGAATCCTCGGCGCAGCTCTCGCAACGGTAACAGCGCAGCTCTTCCAGGCAATCCTTGCGCTTGTCTACTTTGTAAAGAAGAGTGATAATGTGCGGATCCATAAGATTGGCGTTATCGGAGCGATCACAAAGCCCGTCCTTTCGGTCGGTGTTTCGGCAATGATGATGCAGGTTATGACAATGCTCCAGCAGACTGTTATGTATAATACCGCACAGCGCTACGGCGGAGGTGAGTGGCAGACGATCCTTGGTGCGGCTTTAAGTCTTCAGGCATTTTCATTTATCCCGCTCTGGGGAATCGCGCAGGGATATCAGCCGGCTATCGGAACAAACTACGGAGCAAAACTGTTCGGCAGAGTCCGTTCGTTTAATAAGGCCTTTATGATCGGAGCAACTATCCTGGCACTTGTATTCTACATCCCGATCATGATTGCTCCTGAATCCATGCTTTCGATGTTTATCACCGATCAGGCGATAGTAGCTGAGGGCGCTCCGATGCTCAGAGTTCTGTTCACGAGCTATATCGCATACGGCGTACTCATCCTTGCGATAACCTTCTTCCAGGCGATCGGAAAGGCAAGCAGCGCAGCAGTACTTACACTGCTCAGACAGGTGCTTTTATTCCTGCCCCTTGTACTTGTGCTTCCCCTTATTTTCGCAGAAAGTATTCAGGGTATATTCTACGCACAGCTCATCACGGATGTCGTTGTTCTTGTGCTCGCTGTTGTGTTTATGGCAGGAGCGTTCGGGAAGATGAAGAAGGAAGAGAGAAATATGAAGCTTACGGATCTGCACTCACCTAAGGCAGTTTGATGCAGCATCAGAGCAGTTCACATTACCGGTGAATTACGAACCGGGCTGAAGAAAAGATATATAGACCGCATCTTAAAAGGAGTAAACAAGATATGAATGAAGGATTGAGTCTCAACAAGACAGACGGCGATGAGCTTTTGGAGAAGTACTTGTTCATATTGTGCGATAAGGAGTCCGAAAGAACTTACCGCCTGAAAAGCGATGCCGGTGAAGGGCTTATGCGTGACTATGTGGTTACGAAAGGGATCAACCTGATCTATTCGGAGATTGAATCCTACTATTCATTTGTTTCCGAACAGAGGATGCCGGTAGATTATCTGGAGATAATGTATATGGTGGAGGGGCATGCCGAATTCGAAATGGAAAACAGGCGTGTCGCCTCCGCCGACAAAGGCGATGTGTGTATCTTTAACAGCAACGTGTCAACGAGAAACTGTCTGGTCGGAAAAGGCGGTATGAGGTGCCTGAGTATCGTTCTTATGATTGAAGCGCTCGAATCTTTTTTAAATCATATGTTTGAGACAAATGAGTTTAACAGAAGTAATCTGTTCAGGGAAGCGATGGATGCAAAGTCATGCATATGTACTCCTGCAGGCGAGAAGCTTGGCAACATCTTCTCGCAGCTCATGCAGTTGCCCGAAAGATACGGAGATCATCACAGAAAAATACTCGTAACAGAGGCTGTATTATTCCTAATGGGTATCGGAGAAAGGAAAAATTCCGACTTCCGCTATTTCAGCGGCGATACGGGAAACAAAGTACACGCCGCCCGAAAGATACTCGGAGAGGACATCGCATCGGACATTTCTGTCGAGGAACTTTCCGACAGAGTAGGGCTTAACCGCACGACCCTACAAAGAGTGTTTAAGCAGATGTACGGAGTCACGACCTTCGAGTACAGAACACAGGTCAGAATGCAGGAAGCCAAAAACCTTCTGTTAAACGACTCCGTTTCTGTTACCGAGGCGGCAGGCCTTTGCGGCTACTCAAACGCCAGCAAGTTCGCGGCGGCATTTAAAAAAGTGTTCGGGGTAACGCCTTCAAAGTGGCGGAACGAACTGTAACGATCGAGAGGAAAGACTTATACTAAAGCGATCGGTCGGTAATGTAAAAAATATTAATGAGATCAAAAAAAATACTTGCGCAAAACAAAATAATGTTGTAAACTGTCAAACGGTTAGCGGAGGCTAACTCTTCGGCAGGCAATTCTTCTCAACCTCTTGATGCTTGTCGGAGAGGCCAAATAAACTGACCAAGTGATCATGTTGAAACTCCCGGAAAATAGGCAGTTTTCCGGGAGATATTTTAAGAACACAGAGGTATGTATAACAGAGAAAACTTCTGTGGAAAGCTTTTTTCGATGTGTATATTTTTGCGGTCTGTTTGGACTGCTTGCATAAGAAAGGACGGTTTTATTATGAATTATCTTGAAATCGAAAAAATAGTCGGAAGGGAGATACTTGACTCAAGAGGTAACCCGACGGTTGAGGCGGAAGTAACTTTGGCTGACGGTACGGTTGGCAGAGGAACGGCTCCTTCGGGTGCTTCGACAGGTGAGTTTGAGGCGCTTGAGCTTCGCGACGGCGATAAGGGCAGGTATCTCGGAAAGGGAGTAACGAAAGCTGTTGATAACATAAACAAAAAGATCTCTAAGCTCCTTATCGGTATGGATGCATCCGACATCTATGCTGTTGACAAGGCCATGATCGAAGCTGACGGAACAAAGGATAAGTCGAATCTCGGAGCAAATGCGATCCTTGCAGTATCGATCGCGTGCGCAAGAGCAGCAAGTATTGCTCTTGATATTCCGCTTTACAGATTTCTCGGCGGTGTAAACGGCAACAGACTCCCTGTACCGATGATGAACATCCTTAACGGCGGTGCTCATGCAGACAGCTCGGTTGACACTCAGGAATTCATGATAATGCCTGTCGGGGCTCCTTCGTTTAAGGAAGCACTCAGATGGTGTGCTGAAGTATTCCACAACTTAAAGAGCCTTATCAAGGAAATGAAGGATGTTACCGCAGTCGGAGACGAGGGCGGATTTGCTCCCAACAGCCTCGGCGGAGATGAGGATGCCATCGAGCTCATCCTTAAGGCAGTTGAAAAGGCAGGATTTAAGCCCGGCAGCGATTTCAAGATTGCTATGGATGCAGCTGCTTCCGAGTGGAAGAGCGAAAAAGGAAAGGGATTCTATCATCAGCCTAAGTCAGGTAAGGACTTTACTACCGACGAGCTTATCGAGCACTGGGCAGCACTCTGCGAGAAGTATCCCATCATCTCTATCGAGGACGGTCTTGACGAAGAAGACTGGGAAGGCTGGCAGAAGCTCACAGCAAAGCTTGGCGGAAAGGTTCAGCTTGTCGGCGATGATCTCTTTGTAACAAACACAGAAAGACTTGCAAAGGGAATCAAGATGGGTGCAGGAAATGCGATCCTTATCAAACTCAACCAGATCGGTTCCGTTTCGGAAACTCTTGAGGCTATCAAGATGGCTCACAAGGCCGGATATGCAGCAATCTCGTCACATCGCTCCGGTGAGACCGCCGATACGACGATCGCTGATCTTGCGGTTGCACTCAATACATGCCAGATCAAGACCGGCGCACCTTCAAGATCGGAGAGAGTGGCTAAGTACAACCAGCTCTTAAGGATCGAGGAAGAACTTGGAGCAAGTGCGGTATATCCCGGAAATAATGCTTTTAATGTATGATCGACGGACTTAAAGTTTTTTGTTGATGATCAGAAAGCGGTCTGATCGAAAATAATATCGAAATGATAAAAAGGAAGAGGCGGTCTCACTTGCGGGACCGCCTGATATAAGAGAGGAAGAGTGAACAATATGCAGAAAAAAGGACTTACAGGTAAAGACCTTATCAATGTCGGAATATATACGGCGATCTATATTGCCGTAGTGTTTGTGATCGGAGCGACAAACGCCATACCGATCATGTACCCCATTTCAATGGTGATCATCCCGCTCATCGCCGGGATACCCATGATGCTTTATTACACAAAGATTGAGAAATTCGGTATGCTCACCATTACAGGAGCGATCCTTGCGATCTTCTTCTATCTTTCGGGATACACATGGATATGTGTTGCTTTCCTTTTCCCGACGGCACTGATCGCTGATATAATCCTTAAAGTGGGCGGATATAAGAAGTTTGGAGTGATCATGATCAGCTATATGATCTATGCACTCGGAATGCTTGGCGGTCCCGCTCCTCTTTGGTTTGCCGGTGAAAGCTACTGGGACGGGATCAGAGAGTCGATGGGAGAACAGTATGCAGAACAGCTTTCGAGCTACATGCCTTCGTGGATGCTTTGGGTCGGAATAATCCTTGTGATCATCGGAGCAACTCTCGGAGCGCTTCTCGGAAGAAAGATGCTTAAAAAACATTTTGTGAAAGCCGGAATAGCATGAATGAAGCAGTAGTTAAAAACAGGAGACTCCATCTTGATCCCAGAACAAAAATACTGATCCTTGCCGCTGTCGCAACACTTGAGATGATCAATGTGAGCATAGCGTTTACGATAGCTATCGGAATAATACCGTTTGTCCTGTATCTTGCGGATGGACGCATATCCGGCGCGCTAAAGTACGCTTTTGTGTTCGGTCTCGCAGTTGCGGCACATTTCCTGCGATCCGATCTGCAGATCAACATGGTCCTCAATATGGTGATCGTGCTGCTCGGAGGCTTTGTGCTCAAGCTTTTTCCGGCATTTGCGTGCGGAGAATACTTCTTAAAGTCTACGAGTGTGAGCGAAGCGATCTCGGCATTCTCGGCCATGAAGGTCGGGAACAAAATGCTGATACCGCTTTCAGTCATGTTCAGATTCTTTCCGACAGTAAACCGGGAACGTGCGGCAATCCATGATGCTGCGGCAATGAGGGGGATCACTGTGGGCAGAAAACGCTTCTGGAAGAATCCGGGGCAGGCGTTTGAGTACAGAGTGGTACCGCTTATGATCAGCGTTGCCAATATCGGCAACGACCTTTCGGCGGCGGCACTTTCGAGAGGTCTCGACAATCCCGTAAGACACACCACATTTACGGATGTTAAGATCGGGAAGACGGACATAATTGCCGTGTTTACGATCACTCTGCTTTTAACAATTGTGGCTTTGATCTCAACTGCACTATAGACCCTGAAAAAAACTCAGAGAGAGTCGGATCAGACCCGGAAGGTGCTTTTTGCGGTGCCGTCCGGGTTTGATGCGATAAACGAAAATGAAAACATATGATAGAGTTTAAAAACGTTTCATTTAAATACGAGGACGGGGGAGAGGTCCTCAGAAATCTTAATCTTACCATTAATGACGGAGAGGTTGTTCTTTTGTGCGGAGAATCGGGATGCGGCAAATCGACGATAGTCCGTATGATAAATGCGCTTATCCCGAATTATTATCCGGGAACGCTTGAAGGTAAGATATTTGTGAACGGCCTGGATACTGCTGAAACCGAGCTTTATAAGATCGCGGAACAGGTGGCTTCGGTGTTTCAGAACCCTAAGACTCAGTTCTATAACGTCGAATCAACCGAGGAAATGGTCTTTGGACTTGAAAATCGTGGTATTTCACGCGAAGAGATGAAAAAACGTCTTGATGAAACCATAAAAAAACTCGGGATGGAAAACCTGACCGGAAGGGATCTCTTCGAAATGTCCGGAGGCGAAAAGCAGAAGGTCGCATGCGCCTGCGCAGATACGTCCGGCACGCCGATAGTAGTCCTCGATGAGCCGTCATCCAATCTGGATATTTACTCGATAGGTGAGCTGGCTGCCATCATAGCAAAATGGAAAGAAGAAGGGAAAACGGTCATAGTTGCGGAACACAGGCTTTACTATATGTTGCCCCTTGCGGACAGAGTCATTTATATGAAGGACGGAGTGATCGAACTCTCATGTAAACCTGAGGAATTGATCGGACTCGGACAAGAACGTATCGCCATGATGGGACTTCGAAGCACCAACATACTTGATATTCCGGTAAAGAGCAGCTCCTCACAGATCGCTCCCGAAGATCATAAATATCATGAGATACCGAAGACGAGTGTTATGGTTCATGATATCGAAGAAGACGTACTGATCATAAAAGATTTCGAGTATATGTATAAAGGGAGCCGTGAACCGGCGCTTTACATTGCAAACCTGGTTATACCCGAAAACAGTATCATATGCATTGTAGGAGATAACGGAGCGGGAAAATCCACTTTTGCAAGGACTCTTTGCGGGCTTGATAAACGGGCGAAGGGAGTGCTTTGCTATAAGGGAAAGGAGCTGAAAAGAAAAGAAAGGTTAAAGAGAACCTTCCTTGTCATGCAGGACGTTGCGCATGAACTTTTCACGGATGAGGTTGCAGAGGAGCTTTCCTCATGCATCGAAGTACCGGAAGATGATCACGAGGTTAGGATCGCTGAAATACTTGAAAGACTCGGGCTCTCGGGTAAAGAGAAAAGACATCCGCAGTCGCTGTCGGGAGGCGAAAAACAACGCGTCGCGATAGGGTGTGCAGTCGCTGCAGAGAGAGACATCCTTGTGTTTGATGAACCTACAAGCGGACTTGATCACAGAAGGATGACCGCTTTTGCTTGCGTCATTAAAGGACTTAAGGAATCAGGGAAAACGATCTTTGTGATCACTCACGATCCGGAGCTTATAGCCATGTGCTGTGATGAACTCGTAAGGATCGGTGACGGAAGGGTGCTTGAGAGCGGCAAGATGACCACGGAATATTATAAAAGATGGTTGGATAAGGCACTTTCAAATAAATAGAGTTATTGAAAACAAACTTATTTTTGAAACTAAAAGGCAAAATACCTGTTGACAAGTTAGCGGAGGCTAACTATTATAGTTAGCGTAAGCTAACTCAAAATAAACAATTAGAGAGGTAATCATTATGAGCAAAGTTGCTGTAGTATACTGGAGCGGCACGGGAAACACCGAAGCAATGGCTAAGGCGGTAGAGGAAGGTGCAAAAGAAGCGGGAGCTTCGGTTTCTGTTTTTACTGCCGGTGAATTTGACGCATCAAAGCTTGCGGATTTTGATGCTTTTGCATTCGGCTGCCCCGCAATGGGAGCAGAGGAGCTTGAAGACTCCGAGTTTGACCCGATGTTCAGTGCTGTTGAATCGGAACTCTCAGGAAAGAAGATCGCACTTTTCGGTTCTTACGGATGGGGCGACGGTCAATGGATGAGAGATTGGGAAGAGAGAGCAAAGAATGCCGGAGCGGATCTTGTGACAGATCCGGTAATGGCAAACGAAGCACCCGATGATGCAACCTTAATCGCTTGCAAGGAACTGGGAGCAGCACTTTCAAGATAAAAGTTGCAAGATCCCCACATAAACGCATTTAATAATTTGCATTCATAATTGCAAAACAATAATTGCAAAACAGGCTAAGTGCTTGACAAGTAAGCTGCAACTAATTATCATGATTAGCGGCAGCTTACTTTCTTTTGTCAGGCAGGAGTCACCCTGTCTGATCAATAAGATAATGCCTGATAATGAAAGGGTAAAAACATGAGTACAATAATCACGGGTCTTCTGATCCCGTTTGTTGGGACAACGGCCGGTGCGGCTTGCGTGTTCTTTTTAAAAAATGAGCTAAAGGTCAGTGTCAGAAAGGCACTTTCAGGATTTGCGGCCGGTGTTATGGTTGCAGCATCCATTTGGAGCCTTATAGTTCCGGCTATAGAGCAATCATCGGATATGGACAGGTGGGCGTTCCTTCCGGCATTTATAGGTTTTTGGCTCGGAATCCTGTTCCTGATGCTGCTTGATCATATCATACCCCATTTCCATATAGTAAGTGAGCAGGCCGAAGGTCCGAAAAGCCATCTTACAAAAACCATCATGCTTGTACTTGCAGTTACACTCCATAACATTCCCGAAGGAATGGCGGTAGGAGTTGTGTACGCGGGACTCATGAGCGGGTCGGAGAGTATCACAGCCGGTGGAGCGCTTGCGCTTGCTCTCGGAATCGCCATTCAGAATTTCCCTGAGGGTGCCATCATTTCCATGCCGCTTTACGCGGAAGGTAAGAGTAAGCCGAAATCTTTTGTACTGGGCATGCTTTCCGGTGCGGTTGAACCTGTTTTCGGCGGGTTGACAGTGGCTCTTGTTGGGTTGGTTGTTCCCGCGATGCCGTACCTTCTTTCTTTTGCGGCCGGTGCCATGCTCTATGTTGTGGTTGAGGAGCTGATCCCCGAAATGTCCGAAGGAGAGCATTCGCATGTCGGAGTAGTGGCATTTGCCATTGGATTTAGCCTGATGATGGCACTTGATGTAGCTCTGGGTTGATCTGAATATTATAAAAACTGTTTGCCGCCGTTAGGCGGCTTAAAAAAGCGGTGTGGTTAGCGGGGCGCAACTTTGGTTAGCTCCGGGTGAGCGCGAAATACCACATATGTAACGCGTAATTATTGCTGTCATAAAGACAGTAAAATATAAGGAGGTATCATCATGAAGCTTAAAGGAGTCGGATTATTTGCACTTGGAACGTTGTTCGGACTTGAGGGTATCAAAATCCTCACTTCGAAAGATGCAAAGAAAGTGTATGCACACTGTACCGCAGGGGTACTCAGAGCGAAAAATTCCGTTCTTACACAGGTAACGGCGTTGCAGGAAAACTGCTCTGATATCTACGAGGAAGCCAAGGCGATTAATGATGAAAGAGCAAAAAAAGAGACAGCAGCGGAAGTGTCTGATGCCTGTGCTTCGGAAACGGTAGAGTAAAAGCTGTTATTTTGATCTGTTAAAACAGGGAAAGAAGGATGTTTCGTGAAATTTACGATCAAACATGAGATCAGAAACAGACTAAGGATCCATCTTCCGATGAAGAGGATGACATTCAGGGAGGCGGATACTTTTGACTACTATCTCAAAACGTTTTCGGAGATCAAAAAGGTTGTTGTATATGAGAGAACCGCTGATGCAGTGATATTTTTCAACTGCGACAGAGCTCGGATCGTCGATATCATAAGAGGATTCTCATTCGAAAAAGTATCTGTTCCGGAGAGATTGCTTGAAACTTCGGGAAGAGAACTTGCCGCAAAATACTATGACAGCATCGTCACTACCACGATCCTTCATTATGCTGAGAGACTGCTTTTACCTTTCGGTATACGAAGGATCTGGACTGTTGCGAAAGCTGTCAGATATGCGTGGCGAGGGATTAAAACGCTTAAGAACAAGCGACTGCAGGTAGAGTTTTTGGATGCGGCGGCCATAACTGCTGCGGTTCTTACGGGAGACTATAATACCGCTTCGTCTGTCATGTTCCTGCTCAAGATCGGAGACAGTCTCGAGGAGTGGACGCATAAGCGTTCGGTTGATGATCTTGCCAGGAGGATGTCTCTTAACATCGATAAGGTATGGTTGCAGACCGATGATGGGGAGATCATGACTGAATCTTCTGATATAAAACGCGGCGACAGAGTCGTTGTGAGGATGGGCAACATGATTCCCTTCGACGGCGAAGTGGTTGACGGTGAAGCTATGGTAAACCAGGCATCCATGACGGGAGAATCCGTAGCTGTACACAAGGGAATCGGCATGAGTGTCTTCGCGGGGACGGTTCTTGAAGAAGGAGAGATCGTCATCTGTGTTACCCGGACGGAAGGCTGCGGGCGCTTCGACAAGATTGTCAAGATGATCGAGGAGTCTGAAAAACTCAAATCGGCACTTGAAAGCAAGGCAGAAAGACTTGCCGACAGGCTGGTTCCTTACACACTGCTTGCATCGGGACTCACCTGGGCCTTTAGCAGAAACATAAGGAAAGCTGTTTCGGTGCTTATGGTCGATTATTCATGCGCGCTTAAGATGGCCATGCCGATATCGGTACTCTCTGCAATAAAAGAAGCGGCTGAATACGATATAACCGTAAAGGGAGGCAAGTTCCTAGAGGCCGTAGCCGAAGCGGATACTATAGTCCTTGACAAGACGGGGACCCTTACAAAAGCGAAACCTACGGTCGTGAGAGTTGTGTCTTTTAACGGGGAGCCCGAGGACGAGCTGCTACGCCAGGCTGCCTGCCTTGAAGAGCACTTCCCGCATTCTGTGGCAAGGGCTGTGGTTGACGCTGCCGAACGTAAGGGACTGCTTCATGACGAGCTTCATACAAATGTGGAGTACATCGTGGCGCATGGTATAGCCTCCGAGATAGACGATGAGAGAGCGGTTATAGGCAGTTATCACTTTGTCTTTGAAGATGAAGGTGTGCGTATCCCTGAGGGACGCAAAGAAGCATTTGACTCCTTACCGGACGAATACTCACATCTCTATTTTGCCAAGAACGGAATGTTGTCGGCTGTCATCCTGATCGAAGACCCGATGCGCGAAGAAGTAAGAAAGGTTGTCGGAGAATTACGTGAGCAGGGCTTCGAGCACATCGTCATGATGACGGGCGACAGTGAGAGAACCGCTAAGAAGATCGCTGCCGAGGCAGGAATAACTGAGGTTTATGCCGAAGTTCTTCCGGAGGACAAGGCAAAATACGTGGAAAAAGCTAAAGCGGACGGAAGACATGTGATCATGGTCGGCGACGGTATCAATGACTCACCGGCACTCTCGGCCTCTGATGCGGGTATTGCCATTAGCGACGGAGCAGAGATTGCAAGACAGATAGCAGATATAACCATCGGTTCTGACAATCTTGAAAGTCTGGTGGTACTCCGGAAGATAAGTATACTGCTTATGAAGCGGATCCGTTTCAACTACAGGACGATCGTTGGGTTTAATACTGCGCTTATAGGACTCGGAGTTATCGGGATCCTGCCTCCGGCAACTTCAGCTTTGCTTCATAACGCTTCGACGGTAGCGCTGGGGCTTAAGAGCATGACGGGACTTTTGCCCGAAGACAGCAGCATAAAAAAGTGATCAATATAACAAAACGTGACATGTATAGCATGTTTTGAACGTATTGATCTATAAGCCGCCAAAAGGCGGCTTTAAAATGACCAACAGTTAGCATAAGCTAACAAAGTGAGGAGGAAAACAAAGATGTTTAAAAAAGTTGCGCCCTATATCGGCAAGTACAAGAAATACACCGTATGGGCGGCGATACTCATGTCACTCGGAATTATAGCCAATGTGGTGCCGTACTTTTTTCTGTACCGGATCATTGCTCCGTTAACCCGGGGAGAGTCGGTTGATATTCCTTTTATTCTGTTATGTGTTGCGGGGGTGGCAGTGTGTGAACTGATCTACTCCTTCAGTTATGTGCAGGGTCTTACGTTTTCTCATGTCAGCGCATATAACACGCTTAAGAACCTGCGTATATCACTCAAGCAAAAGCTTGAAAAGCAGCCGCTTGGCAATATCAGGGAACTCGGAACGGGTCGTATTAAGAAGGTTTTTACGGATGATATCGACCAGGTTGAGCTTTTGCTCGCTCATGCGATCCCCGAGGGTATCGCAAACACGCTGATCCCCGCGATCATCATAATCCTCATGTTCGTTACGGACTGGAGACTGGGCCTTCTGTCACTTGTTCCGCTTATAGTCGGGATATTT